>Ga0193948_1000014_pt1 | contig 29360 bp, 23 predicted proteins | sample FRT_12_MG_FD_161659 | JGI IMG/M metagenome (GOLD analysis project Ga0193948, IMG submission 161659) | Sediment microbial communities from the Broadkill River, Lewes, Delaware, United States - FRT_1-2_MG | ecosystem: Environmental > Aquatic > Freshwater > River > Sediment | place: USA: Delaware... | reverse complement strand
CAGATCGTAACGCTGCTCGTGGGTGACCAGGAGTTCGACAGCGCGAAGACACTGGCGGCGTTTGCGCTCGGCCTCGTTCTGTTTGTTGTCACGCTCTGCCTCAACGTCATCGGTCTCACATTTGTTCGCAAGTACCGGGAGCAGTACGAGTAAAATCATGGCAGCTGATCGGAAAAATTCGCGACAGATCGTGGAGGCGGGCCTGGCCAAAAGGCGCCGTAAGGAGAGGGTGTTCCGCGGGACCGGGATGCTCGCGACCGCCGTTGGGGTCATTTTTCTCGGTGTCTTTTTCGCGACGCTGATCGTGCAGGGCTCGTCGGCGTTCGTGCAGACCTTCATCAAGCTCGACGTTAATCTGTCGGAGAGCGTACTTGCGCCCGATGGTGAGCTCGACCTGGCCTACGCCGATTTCGACGGCCTGGTACGGGACGCTTTGCGCGCGGAGTTTCCCGGGGTTACTGGACGCAGCGAACGGCGTGAACTGTACCGTCTGATTAGTGCAGGGGCTGGCTATCAGTTGCGCGACCTGGTGGCAGCGGATCCTTCGCTGGTCGGCACTGAAATCACGATATGGGTGCCTGCGTCGTCGAATGTCGACATGCTCATCAAAGGCAATATCGATTCCGAGATAGATGAATCGCTGCGCCCGATCAGCGACGCCCAGGTCGCCTGGGTGGAGTCTCTGCAACAAGCCGACCGGCTGCATACCCGGTTCAACAAGGCGCTTTTCACCAACGGTGATTCCCGGGACCCGGAGCTGGCCGGGATCAAGGGCGCATTGATGGGCTCGTTCTACATGCTCCTGGTAACGGTTGCGCTGGCGTTCCCGATCGGCGTCGCTGCTGCGATCTATCTCGAGGAATTTGCGCCCAAAAGCCGCTGGTCGGACCTCATCGAGGTCAACATCAACAACCTGGCGGCGGTTCCATCGATCGTGTTCGGGCTGCTCGGGCTCGCGGTGTTCATAAACTGGATGGCGCTGCCTCGATCTGCGCCCCTGGTTGGAGGACTCGTGCTTTCGCTGCTGACGCTGCCGGTTATTATCATTGCGTCGCGAGCGGCGATACAGTCGGTGCCTCCGTCAATCAGGGAGGCCGCTCTCGGCCTCGGTGCGTCCAGAATGCAGGTGGTCTTTCATCACGTGATGCCGCTGGCACTGCCCGGTATGCTCACCGGGACCATCATCGGGATGAGTCGGGCCCTGGGCGAATCGGCGCCGTTGCTGATGATCGGCATGGTTGCCTTCATTGTCGACGTGCCCGGAGGATTTACGGACCCGGCAACGGCGTTGCCCGTCCAGGTCTATCTCTGGGCAGACAGCCCGGAGAGGGCGTTTGCGGAGAGAACCTCGGCGGCCATCATCGTTTTGCTGGGCTTCCTCCTGATCATGAACCTGACCGCCGTAATCATTCGGAAACGAATGGAACGCAAATGGTAGGCGGCATATTTGAGCTCGAAAGGGACCTGTATGAGAATGGCCGGCATGACTGAGACCAAGATCACTGACGAAGAGGCGATACCCGAGCCCGGGCGTACCGAGCCTGCCGGGCAACCTGCCCCGAAAAAGCCGAACGGCGTCACGCCGAAAAAGGTTGTCGAGAGTGTCGCCGATCTTGGCCGCGAAACCGTCGGTGATGTCCGTTGCGAAAACCCGTTCATCGTCACGGAAAAAGTCAATGTCTTTTACGGTGACAATCACGCGATTCAGGACGTGACGCTGGAAATCGGCAAGAGCGAGGTCATTGCGCTCATTGGCCCCTCCGGCTGCGGAAAATCCACGTATCTGCGCTGCCTCAATCGTATGAATGACTCGATCGAGTCGGCCCGCGTGACCGGAAAAATTACGCTGGACGGCCAGGATATCTATAGCAGCGAACTGGATCCCGTGGCCTTGCGCGCGCGCGTCGGCATGGTCTTCCAGAAGCCGAATCCGTTCCCGAAGAGCATCTACGACAACGTCGCATACGGGCCGCGCATCCACGGGCTGGCCGCGGATCGCGCGGAACTCGACGACATCGTGCACACGAGCCTCGACCGTGCCGGATTGCTGAAGGAAGTGAAGGACCGTATGGACGAGCCCGGCACCGGGCTGTCGGGCGGACAGCAGCAGCGCCTGTGTATCGCGCGCACCATCGCGGTCAACCCCGAGGTCATTCTCATGGACGAGCCGTGTTCGGCACTCGATCCGATCGCGACGGCGCGCATAGAGGACCTGATCGACGAGCTTTCACAGGATTACGCGATCGTCATCGTGACGCATTCGATGCAACAGGCCGCCCGGGTGTCGAGGCGCGTCGCCTATTTTCACCTGGGGCACCTGGTGGAGGTTGACGAGACGGACAAGATTTTCACGAATCCGCAGCACAAGCTGACCGAGGACTACATCACCGGGCGCATCGGCTGAGGCGCGAGCCGCCTGTCAGCCGGTCTTTGCCAGGAAGTCGGTAAAGCGCTGTTCGGAAAACCCGACCGCGAAAAAAGCGGGGTGTTCGAGCACCGGCCGCTTGACCAGCGTAGGCTGATCAAGCATCAGGGCGAAGGCCCTGTCTTTCGTCATATCGCCGCGGTCGGCTTCGGGAATCTTGCGCCATGTCAGGCTTTTCCGGTTCAACAGGCGTTCCCACTCGATGCGTGCCGACCAGCGTTCCAGCATCTGTATGTCCAGCCCGTCTTCGCGCAGGTCGTGAAACCGGAACTCGATCTTCCGGTCCTGCATGAATTTTTTTGCGCGTCTGCAGGTATCGCAGCTTTTGATCCCGTACAACGTCAGCATTGCAGAGTCCTGGTCATCCCGGGCTTTTCAGCAACTCGTTCTCCGCGCGTCGCAGGAGCTCGTTCAATCCGGTCTTGGCGCGGGTCTTCGCATCGACGCGCTTCACGATGACCGCGCAGTACAGCGAGTACTTGCCGTCCTTTGACGGCAGGTTGCCGGGCACCACGACGGCGCCGGCGGGCACGCGCCCGTAACTGATGTCGCCCGACTCGCGGTCGTAGATGCGCGTGCTCTGCCCGATGTAGACCCCCATGGACAGCACTGCGCCTTTTTCGACGACGACACCCTCGACCACCTCCGAGCGTGCGCCGATGAAGCAGTCGTCCTCGATGATGGTGGGGCCGGCCTGCACCGGTTCCAGCACGCCGCCGATGCCGACGCCGCCGGACAGGTGCACGTTCTTGCCGATCTGGGCGCAGCTGCCGACGGTTGCCCAGGTGTCGACCATCGTGCCACTGTCGATGTTTGCGCCGATGTTCACGTAACTCGGCATCAGGACGACGTCCGGCGCGACATAGGCGCCGCGACGCACGATCGCGTCCGGCACGACGCGCACGCCATCGGCGGCGAAGCGTCCTTCGTCGTAGTCCGCATACTTGAGCGGCACCTTGTCGTAAAAGCGCGAATGGCCGCCGTCGATCACCGCGTTGTCCTGCAGCCGGAACGACAGCAGGACCGCCTTCTTCAGCCACTGGTGCACATGCCAGTCGCCGTCGATCTTCTCGGCGACCCGGGCCTCGCCCGCGTCGAGCATGCTAATTGCGGTCTCCACCGCGTCCGCCAGCTCCCGGAGCTCCGCGTCGTTGTCCATCTTGCCGCCGCGCTCGAAACCGCGTTCGACAATGTCAGTGAGGTCCGTCATATCGGTATCCGTTGTGCCTGATTTCAATGGGCCGTGTCGTTCTGGTCGATCTCGCGAATCAAAGCGTCCCGCAAGCGCGATTTTGCCTCTTCTCCGAGCGGATTGCCCGATTCGTCGCAGATATAGAAGACGTCTTCGGCACGCTCGCCGATCGTCATGATCTTGGCGGCGTCGATGTCGATGCCTTCGTCGATGAAAACCTTGCCGATTTTGCTGAGCAGACCCGGACGGTCTGCCGCATCCAGTTCCATGAGGGTCAGCCCGCGCATCGTATCCGGGCTGAACTCGACTTCGGTCTTGGTTGTGAACATCCGCGCCTGGCGGGGAACCGTGCGCGTCACCTTGGCGACATCGTCGTCGCTGGCCGTAAGTACCCGTGTCAAAGAGCGGCGTATCTTGGCCATGCGCGACTCGTCGATGTCCATGCGCTTGTCGAGCTCCATGAACACGAAGGAGTCGAGACTGTAATGATTGCGAAGCGGCACGACCCTCGCGTCCACGATAGTCATGCCGAGTTCGTCGAGCGCGGCAGCCGCGTGAGCGAAGGTGTGCTTGCTACGCGGCGTGTAGAGCACGGCTTCGACACGGTCACCGCCGGCCTGCCGGCGCACGTCGACGAGGCCGACTTCGGAAGCTGTATCCGAGTCGGCCAGCCATTCCGTGTGCCAGGCAATCTCGTTGCTGCGATGGCGCAGGAAATAGCGTTCGTGCATCAGCTGCCAGACGGCATCGACGCGCTCGTCGCTGATACCGGCTTTGCGCAGATGCTCGCGCGCCCGGGTCTGCTTTTCCAGAATCAGCTGATCGGCGTCGATCGGGTTTTCGAGGCCACGCCGGAGCGCGCGTGAGGTCAGCTCGTACAGGTCCCGGAACAGCGATGCCTTCCAGGAGTTCCAGAGTTTCGGGTTGGTGCCTCGCACGTCTGCCACGGTCAGCACGTAAAGGTGATCGAGGTGCGCCTGGTCGCCGACGAGCGCAGCAAATTCGTTGATTACGTCGGGATCGCCGATATCGCGCTTCTGCGCCGTGGTCGACAACGCAAGATGGTGCAGGACCAGCCAGGCCACGGTGCGCGCTTCGTACCGGCTCATGCCGTGTTCGAGACAGAACGACTCGGCGTCCACGGCGCCGAGTTCCGAGTGATCGCCGCCACGGCCCTTGGCGATATCGTGAAACAGGCCGGACAGGTAGGCGATCTCGGGCTTTTCCAGCGACCGCATGACGCGGCTGCAATGCGGTAACTCGTGGTCGAACCGGGGGAGGGCTAAACGCCGCAGGTTGCTGACCACGAACAGCGTGTGCTCGTCGACCGTGTAAGTGTGGAACAGGTCGTACTGCATCCGGCCCACGATGCGGCCGAATGACGGGATGTACAGGCCGAGCACGCCGTACAGGTTCATGCGCCGGAGTTCGTGCGTGACGCCTGCGGGCGCGCGCAGGATCGACAGGAACAGCCGGTGATTACGTGGGTTCTGGCGGAACTCCTCGTCGATCAGGTACAGGTTGCGCCGGATCAGGCCGATCGTCCAGGCACTGACGCCGCGGATGTCGGTGTTCTGCTGCAGCAGCAGGAACAGCTCGAGCAGTGCCGACGGATCGTCGTGGAACACGTTGTCGTGCACCGTCTGCAGGTAGCCGTTCCTGACCTTGAAACGCGCGTTCAGCGGTTCCGCGGTGGCCTCGGGGTCCATGAGGATGGCTTCCTCGAACAGCTGCAGCAGCATTTCGTTGAGCCGCGACAGGTCCATCACCGTGCGGTAGTAGCGCTGCATGAATTGCTCGACCGCGAGCGTGTAGCTCGCGTCCTCGTAGCCGAGCATCTGCGCGATCTTGATCTGGTGATCGAACAGCAGCCGGTCTTCGGCGCGGCCGGTCAGGATGTGCAGCGCAAAGCGCACGCGCCACAGGAACGCCTGGCTGTCCTTGAGGCGCCGCAGCTGTCCCGGCGACAGGAACTGGTGCGCGACGAGTTCGTCGAGCGTATCGACGCCAAAATGGCGCTTCGCGACCCAGCCGATCATCTGGATGTCGCGCAGCCCCCCCGGACTGCCCTTGACGTTCGGCTCGAGGTTGTAGCCGGTGTCGTGGTAGCGATGATGTCGCTCGATTTGCTCGCGGCGTTTTTCCGCAAAGAACTCCTGCGGCGACCAGATTCGGTCGGGCCCGACGGCCGTCTGCATGCTATCGAACAGTGCCTGAGGACCCGCGATGAGCCGCGCCTCCATCAGCGTCGTGGCGACGCTCAGGTCGCCGGTCGCCTGTTCGACACACTGCTCCACCGTGCGCACGCTGTGCCCGATGTCGAGGCCGACGTCCCACAGCGAAGTGATAAATGAAGACAGCGCCAGCTCGCCGTCGGCATCGATCGAGTCCGGCAGCAACAGCATGATGTCCACGTCGGAGCAGGGGTGCAGTTCGCCGCGGCCATAGCCACCCACCGCCACCAGGGCCACGTCGCCGGACAGCGCGCCCATGTGGATCTGCCACAGGTCGCGCAGCAGTTCGTCGATGGCTGCGGCGCGCTCGTGGACGAGATCGACGACGGACTCGCCGGCCAGGAACCGTGCCTTCAGGTCGGCGTCGGTTGCGGCCAGCGAAGCCCGGCTTTTAGCGTGCGTTTGCACTGAGCGTCAGCACTTCGTGGCCCGTTTCGGTAATGAGTACCGTGTGTTCCCACTGCGCAGAGAGGCTGTGGTCCTTGGTCACCACGGTCCAGCCGTCGGGCAGCAGCTTCACCGAAGCCTTCCCGGCGTTCACCATGGGCTCTACTGTCAGTGTCATGCCGGCTCGCAGTTCCATGCCCGTGCCGGGGCTGCCGTAATGCAGGACCTGCGGGTCCTCGTGAAAGACCCGCCCGATACCGTGGCCGCAGTATTCGCGCACGACGGAGAAGCGGTTTTTCTCGACGTGATGCTGGATGGCGGCGCCGACATCACCGAGGTGCTTGCCGGGCGCCAGTTGCTCGATTCCCAGCCACATGCTTTCGAATGCGACGTCTGCCAGCCGCTGCGCCAGGACGCCGGGCTTGCCGGCGAAGAACATCCGGCTGGTATCGCCATGGAAGCCGTCCTTGATCACGGTAATGTCGATATTCACCGCGTCCCCGGCCTTCAGCCTGCGATCGCCGGGGATGCCGTGGCAGACAACGTGATTGACGGAGGTGCAGATCGACTTGGGAAATCCGCGGTAGTTCAGCGGCGCCGGGATCGCTCCCTGGACATCCGTGATGTAGTCGTGGCAAATGCGGTCCAGCTCCCCGGTCGTGACGCCCGGCTTGACATAATCTGCAATCATGTCGAGCACCTCGGCGGCCAGGCGGCCGGCAACTCGCATCTTGTCCTGCTCGTCGGCAGTTTTGATCGTTACGGTCATAGGAATTTGTTCTGTCAGGATCCGAGCCGCCCGGCGCTATTTTCATCAGGATACGCGTTGTTGGCGGCGACGGGCTATGGTATAAAGCGCGCGCCCTAGAGGCAATTAATCCACACACATACCGTCACGTCGCACTGGGTGCCCCACCGAAAAAGGGGTTGAGCGATGGGGTATGTGGAGGCCTAACCCGGAGAATCGAAATGGCAGACGTTACCATGCGCCAGATGCTAGAGGCTGGCGTGCATTTTGGGCATCAGACCCGCTACTGGAATCCGAAGATGGCTCCCTACATCTTCGGCGAACGCAACAAGATCCACATCATCAATCTCGAGAAGAGCCTGCCGATGGCTCGCGAGGCCTACGCCTTTGTGAAGGCAACGGTCGCGGACGGCGGCAAGGTGCTTTTCGTGGGCACCAAACGTGCGGCTCGCGACTCGGTGCGCAAGCATGCCGTGCGCTGCGAAATGCCGTTTGTCAGCCAGCGCTGGCTCGGCGGCATGCTCACCAATTACAAGACCATTCGCCAGTCGGTCAAGCGCCTGGTGACGCTCGAGGAAATGGCCGAGGAAGGCGGCTTCGAGGGTCTCACCAAGAAGGAAATTCTCGGCCTGAGCCGCGAACAGGAGAAGCTCGAGAAGAGTCTCGGCGGCATCAAGGAGATGAAGTCGCTGCCCGACGTCATGTTCGTCGTCGATGTCGAGCACGAAGACATCGCCATCCGCGAGGCCAGGAAGCTCGGCATCCCCGTCGTCGCCGTGGTTGATACGAACTGCTCGCCCGACGGAGTCGACTACATCATCCCAGGCAATGACGACGCGATGCGCGCAATCGAGCTGTATACGGCGCTCGTTGCCGATGCCGTCATCGACGGCAGGGCATCGCTGCCCGAGGTTGCGCTCGGAGAGGACGAATTCGTCGAGCTCGACGAAGAGGGCAACGTCAAGAAAGCAGGCGACCGCAGGAAGAAGGGCGCGAAGAAGCCGTCCCGCAAGCCAGCCGCGAAAAAGAAGGTAGCCGCGAAGAAGCCGGCGGCCGAAAAGGCGCCGGAGGAAGCGGCCCCCGCTGAAAAGGCGGCGCCAGTCGAAGATGCCGCTCCCGCCGAAGATGCCGCTCCCGCCGACGAGGCTGCTCCCGCCGAAGAGGCTGCTCCCGCCGAAGAGGCTGCAGCAGAAGCAACAGACGTAGCACCTGCCACCAAGGAAGCGCCGGAGACAACGGCCGAGACGCCGGCCGAGGAGCCCGCGAAGGAAGCTGCCGAGGCAACGCCGGAGGCAGAGCCGGAGCAGGTCGCTGAAAAGTCCGAGGCCGAGGCGCCCGCGAAAAAGGTAGCGAAGAAGAAAGCAGCCAAGAAAACGGCCAAGAAGGCCGCCAAGAAAACGGCAAAGAAGAAGGCTGCCGCGAAACCTGCGGAAAAGGCGGACGACGACGCGGCCGAGAGCGAGTAATTCGCGCTGCTGCCGGAACAGACGAACAGATTAAAGAATCAAGAGGTACAGTGATGTCGATCAGTGCATCCATGGTGAAAGAGCTGCGTGAGCGCACCGGCGCCGGCATGATGGAGTGCAAGAAGGCGCTCGTCGAAACGGGTGGCGATATGGAAGCCGCCGCCGAGTTGCTGCGCAAGTCCGGGCAGGCCAAAGCCGACAAGAAGGCCGGCCGGGTTGCTGCGGACGGGAAAATCGTGATCAGGACGGACGGCGGCAAGGCAGTCGTCGTCGAAGTGAACTCGGAAACCGATTTCGTCGCCAAAGACGAGAACTTCATCGCCTTCGCGGCTGCCGTCGCTGATGCAGCGCTGGCTTCCGGCACGACTGACGTCGAGGCGTTCGCGAGTGAAACGCTCGCTGACGGCCGCAACGTCGAGCAGGCACGCACCGATCTGATCGCCAAGGTTGGCGAGAACATCTCCGTGCGGCGAATCGCGTCGGTCACGTCCGACGGTCCGCTGGGCCATTACACGCATGGCGCGAAAATCGGCGCGGTCGTCGCGCTCAAGGGCGGCGACGAGGACCTGGCGCGCGACATCGCGATGCACGTTGCGGCGATCAACCCGGCCTGCATCGACGAGAGCGGTGTCCCGGCGGAGACGCTGGAGCGCGAGCGCCGGATTTTCGCCGAACAGGCGGCCGAGTCGGGGAAACCGGCCGAGATCGTCGAGAAAATGGTGTCTGGCCGGGTAGCCAAGTTCCTCAAGGAAATTACGCTCGTCGGTCAGCCGTTCGTCAAGGACGACAAGATCAGCGTCGGCAAGCTGCTCGACAAGGCGGGTGCCACCGTTACTTCGTTCGTCCGCTTCGAGGTCGGCGAGGGTATCGAGAAAAAGCAGGAGAATTTTGCCGACGAGGTCATGAAGCAGATCGAGGATGCCAAGAAAAAGGACTGAACTCCGGCAGGCATTTCGACGCTAACTCCTTGATTTGAAGAGATTGCCAACGGCTATTGCGCTAGAATTGACGGCTGCCGGGGGCGGTTCGGGAAAAGATCCGCGAAACGACAACGAAAAGGCTTGTACATGGATGATTCCGAGGTTCCATACCGTCGCGTACTGCTCAAACTGAGTGGTGAGGCGCTGATGGGCGAACTCGACTACGGTATCGAGCCCAGGACCATCAAGCGCATTGCCGGCGAAATCGCGACGGCGCAGAAGCGCGGCGTCGAAATTGCCGTCGTTGTCGGCGGGGGTAACATCTTCCGCGGCGCGGGCCTGGCCGGCGCCGGCATGGACCGGGTCACGGGCGACTACATGGGTATGCTCGCGACGGTCATGAACGCGCTCGCCCTGCAGGATGCGCTCGAGTCGCTCGACGTCTATGCGCGAGTAATGTCTGCGCTGCAGATTCACGACGTTTGCGAGGACTACATTCGCCGCCGTGCTACCCGGCACCTCGAGAAAGGCCGTGTCGTCATTCTTGCCGCGGGTACCGGCAACCCGTTCTTTACCACCGATACGGCGGCCAGTCTGCGCGCCATCGAGATCGGTGCGGACATCCTTCTCAAGGCGACCAAGGTCGACGGCGTATACGACTCGGATCCGGTGACGAACCCGGACGCGATTCGTTTCGAGACCGTGTCCTTCGATCAGCTGCTTGCGGACAAGTTGCTGGTGATGGATGCGACCGCGGTCGTCATGTGCCGGGACAACGAATTGCCGCTGCGCGTTTTCGACCTGACGCGCGCGAATGCGCTGGTGCAGGCGATGACGGGCGACAGCGTCGGTACACTGGTCACTGCTTAGGCAGACGGGTCGGACAGAGACTGAGGGCATAGACGTGTTGGAAGAAATCAAAAAAGATGCAGGTTCGCGCATGTCGAAAAGCGTGGCGTCACTGCGGCAGGAACTCACGAAAATACGCACGGGGCGTGCGCATACGAGTCTCCTGGATCACATCACGGTCGAGTATTACGGCAGCGACGTACCGCTGAACCAGGTGTCGAACGTGGGCGTGGAGGACTCCCGCACGCTGACAGTGACGCCGTGGGAGAAAGACATGGTGTCGAAAATCGAGAAGGCCATCATGGGGTCGGATCTCGGGCTCAATCCCGCGACCGCCGGTACGGTCATTCGCGTGCCGTTGCCGCCGCTCACCGAGGAGCGGCGCAAGGACATGATCCGGGTGGTACGTAACGAGGCCGAAGGTGGCAGGATCGCCATCCGCAATATCCGCCGCGACGCCATTCACGACGTCAAGGAACTCCTCAAGGAAAAGATGATCGGCGAAGATGACGAACGCCGTGCCGAGGAGGAGATTCAGACCATTACGGACAAGTACATCGCAGAGATTGACCAGACGCTTGCGGAAAAAGAAAGCGAGCTCATGGAAGTCTGAGTGTCCGGATCCGAACCGACATCGCAGGCCCGATCGAACACTCCGCGGCATGTCGCCGTCATCATGGATGGCAATGGCCGCTGGGCCCGGCAGCGTTCGCTCGCCCGCCATGCCGGCCATCGTGCGGGCGTCAAGTCCGTGCGGGCAATCGTTGAGAATTCGGCGCGACACGGCGTCGAATACCTGACGCTGTTTGCGTTCAGCAGCGAAAACTGGCGCCGTCCCGAAGAGGAAGTAGGCATGCTGATGTCGTTGTTCCTCGAGGCGCTGCGCCGCGAGGTCGCGGACCTGCACAAGAACAACGTCAGGTTGAGGTTCATCGGCGAGCGCGAACGCCTCGACGCGAAGCTCCTCGAGAAGATCAGTAACGCCGAGGCACTGACGGCGAACAACACCGGCCTGCGCCTGCAGGTGGCCGTTGCCTACGGTGGGCGCTGGGACATCGTGGAAGCCGCGCGCAGCGTTGCGGCGAGAGCCGCGTCGGGGGAGATCAGCGCGGACTCGATCGACGAAGCGACATTTTCCGCAGGGCTGCAACTAGGCGCAGCACCTGACCCGGACCTGCTCATTCGAACGGGCGGCGAACAGCGTATCAGCAATTTCCTGCTATGGAACCTGGCCTATGCCGAGCTCTGGTTCACCGACGTTTTGTGGCCGGATTTCGGAGCAGCCGAATTTGAAGCGGCGCTTGCGCATTACGCTCAGCGGCAGAGGCGCTATGGTCATACGGGCGAGCAGCTCGAGGCGGTGAAATGCTGAAAGAGCGTGTCATTACGGCGGTGATCGCCGTTGCGCTTCTGCTACTCGTGCTGTTCGTGCTGCCGCAGGCGGTGGCGCAGGTCGTCGTCGCGCTCCTCATCCTGGTCGGCGCCTGGGAATGGTCCGGTTTTCTTGGTTCCGACTCGACAACCGTCAGGGTGGGCTACGTGATCCTGATCGCCCTGCTCATGGCCCTGGTGACCTGGCTGGCGCCACAGATCAACGGCGTTCTCTTCCAGGTGGCGCTGCTGTGGTGGGCGTGTGCGCTGATCTGGACGCTTTTCTACCCGACCCCCATTCCGGCTGCGGTTCGCTGGATCGTCGGCGTCCTGGTGCTTTTGCCGCTATTCAAAGCCCTCGTCGTGCTGTACCTCGCAAGTCCGGCGGTCCTGCTCGGCGCCTTGCTGATCGTCTGGGCGGCCGACACGGGGGCATTCGTTGCCGGCAAGCTGTTCGGCCGGGTCAAGCTTGCGCCGCAGATCAGTCCGGGCAAGACCTGGGAGGGCGTCATCGGCGGCTTGCTGACCGTTGCCGTCCTGGCGGCCGCGGGCGGCTGGCTGTTCGACGTGCGCATCAGCGTGCTCGTGCCGTTTTGCATGGCTATCGCCTGCGCTTCGGTCGTCGGTGACCTGACCGTCAGCATGTTCAAGCGAACCTCGGGGCTCAAGGACAGCGGTGCCATTTTCCCTGGCCATGGTGGCGTCCTCGATCGTGTCGACAGCGTCGCTGCGGCGGCGCCGCTGTTTGCGCTCGGTATCGGCTGGGCAGGGCTCCAGTGATGCGCCATTCAGGACTGATTCATGCGCGATCCGGCATGCTCGCCTCGATACTGGCGGGAACCGGCGGCTTCTGCGAAAGTCCACTATACAGGGCACGCGCCACCGCGCCGGGATCTGGCCGCGGCAAAATTTTCAACTGTTTGATTTCAAAAAGGAATATTCAAAAGGATGGGTAGCGCTTTCGGCAGTCTGCTGGCCTTTGTCATTGCCATCAGCGTACTCGTGGCTGTCCACGAGTACGGGCACTACATCGTGGGGCGCTGGACCGGCATGAAGGTGCTGCGGTTCTCTATCGGTTTCGGCAAGCCGATCTGGATGCGTGTCGGCGGCAAGGATCGCACCGAATACTGTATTTCCGCGATACCGCTCGGCGGCTACGTACGCTTTCTCGACACTCGCGAGGGCCCCATACCGGAAGCGGACGAGGGGCGCGCATTCAACCAGCGGCCGGTGCCGCAGCGGATCGCCGTGCTGCTTGCCGGTCCGGCATTCAATTTCCTGTTCGCCATCGTCGCTTACTGGGCACTGTTCATTTACGGTATCCCGACGCTGGTGCCGGCCGTCGGGGAAGTGGAGCCGGGCTCCTATGCCGCGGATGCCGGGCTGGAGCAGGGCGACCGGATTGTTGCGGTTGGCGACGTCGAAACCGTCGACTGGGAGTCGGCGCTCGTTGCAATGCTCGACCAGATGGTTTCTGACGGACGCGTCCCGCTGACGCTGCAGGCCGCTGACGGCTGGCAGCGCGACGTCACGATAGACGTGGGCGGCGACGCGCGACGACTCACCGAGCCCGGCATGTTGTTCGAGGGCCTCGGTTTCCGGCCGTTCGGCGCCGGCGACCTGCCGGCCGACATCGGCCGCGTCGAAGACGATGGCCCGGCGAAAGCAGCCGGCCTCGAGCCCGGCGACCGCATTGTCGGGATCGACGGCCTGCCAATACTCGATTTCGCAGACCTGGTCGAGGCGGTGCAGCCACGCGCGAACCAGCAGGTATCCATCGACTACGTCAGGGACGGGCAACGGTTGTCGACGACACTCGTTATTGAGGAACAGCGAGTGGACGGTGCAGTGCGCGGCCGCATCGGTGTCGCTCACAGCGGCGATTTCAGCGAATTCTACTATCAGCGACGCTACGGCCCCGTCGATTCCATGACGCAGGCGATGGCGCGGACCTGGTCGTCGACCGTATTTACGTTGCGAATGCTCGGGCGCATGGTGACCGGCGACGTATCGATAAAGAACATCAGCGGACCGATCAATATCGCGCAGTTCGCCGGGGAATCTGCAGAACGCGGGCTGGACTATTTCCTGGGTTTCCTTGCGATCGTCAGTATCAGCCTCGGTGTTCTCAACCTGTTGCCGATCCCTGTGCTCGACGGGGGGCAGATCGTGTACCAGTCCATCGAGGGCCTCAAGGGCAGCCCGCTGTCAGAACGCGCTCAGATCGTGGGTCAGCAGATTGGGATATTTGCGTTGATCATGTTGATGAGCTTCGCTTTCTATAACGATCTTGCGAGAATCTTCGGTTGATCATGCAGATACCCGGAAAACAGGGATGAGGCGCAGAGTAAAATCGTTGCTCGGAATCCGGCGCGGCACGCTGTTCGGGCTGCTGATCGCGCTGACGTCGTTGCAGGCACTCGCGGACTTCGAGCCGTTCGTCGTCAGGGATATGCGGGTCGAGGGCCTGCAGAGAATCTCCGAAGGTACGGTCTTCAACTACCTGCCCATCAATATCGGCGACACGATCGACGATATCCGCATTGGCGAAGCCATTCGCGCGCTCTACACGCAGGGCTTGTTCGACGACATCGAGATGCGCAGGGACGGTGACGCGCTGATCATCGCCGTGAAGGAACGCCCGTCGATCGAGAGTTTCGAAATCGAGGGTAACAAGGACATCAAGACGGAGGACCTCATGGAGTCCCTGCGCGGCGTTGGCCTCGCCAAGGGACGGACATTCGACCGGTCGACGCTCGATAACGTCGCGATGTTCATGCGCGAGCAATACTATGACCGCGGCAAGTATGGCGTGCAGGTAGATACGACGGTCGAGGACCGCCCGAACAATACGGTGCGAATCAAGATCGACGTCAAGGAAGGCGATCGCGCCAAGATCAGGCAGGTCAATATTGTTGGTAACGAGTCGTTCGACGAGGACGAGATACGCGAGGACTTCAATCTCGACACGGCCAACTGGTTGTCGTGGCTGCGCCAGGACGATCGTTATGAAAAGCAGGGGCTCGAGGGCGACCTGGAAACACTGCGGTCGTTCTACATGGATCGTGGCTACGCCAACTTCGGGATCGAATCCACCCAGGTCGCCATTTCGCCGAACAAGAAAGACATCTTCGTCACTATCACGATCAACGAGGGTGACAAGTACACGATCTCCGATGTGAAGCTCGTCGGCGACATGGTTGTGCCCGAGACTTACCTGCGTGCGATGGTGCTCGCTCAGCCAGGGTCGATATTCAACCTCGGCCTGCTAACGCAGTCCGCCGAGTTCATGTCGTTGCGCCTCGGCGAGCAGGGATATGCCAATGCTGAGATCGAACCGGTACCCGAGCTCGATCATGAAAACAAGACGGCCGAGATTACGTTCTACGTGGATCCGAAGAGCCGCGTCTACGTCCGGCGCATCAGCTTCAACGGCATCGACCAGGTCGATGACGAGGTATTGCGGCGCGAACTCCGGCAGATGGAAGGTGCTTATCTCTCAAACGTATTGATCGACCGGTCGAAGTTTCGTCTGCAACGCCTGCCGTACATCGAACCGACCGTGAACACGGAGACCATCCCCGTGCCCGGTAGTCCGGACCTCGTCGACGTGGACTTCAACATGGAATACCGCATGCCCGGACAGTTCTCGGGCGGTATCGGTTATTCAGAATCGCAGAAACTGCTGCTGAACGGCAGTATCGTACACACGAATTTCCTGGGCACAGGGAATCGTGTCGCGCTCGAGCTGTCGACAGGCCGCTTTTCCAAGTTCTACAACCTGTCACACACCGACCCTTACAGGACGATGGATGGCGTGCGTCGAACGGTCAGTTTCAACTATCGCGACATCACGCAGTTCACGTCTGCCGCGTCAGATTTTTCGACGACGACGGCCGGCGCATCCATCGATTACGGATACCCGATCAGCGAATTCCAGTCGCTCTCGTTCGGCCTCTCGTACCAGCGTTCGGAGCTGTTATCGTCGACGTCGAGTACGCAACAGTCGCAGGACTGGGTGGCGAACAACGGCAACCCGTTCATCCAGGATATCGGCGGCGGAGCGGTATTTTTCGGTACGAAATTCGACGCCTTCGAACTGATCGCCGGGTGGACGTATGACAGCCGCAACCGGGCGCTGTTCGCGACGCGCGGCATGCGGCATCAGTTATATGTCACCGGTACGATTCCCGGTAGCGAGGTGGAATTTTACACTGCCCGTTATAACGCGACGATTTACTGGCCCTTATGGCGCGGATTCGTTTTGCGCTACAACCTGGAAACCGGCATGGGCGAGGCGATCGGCGATACGACCGCGTTGCCGCCTTACAAGCATTTCTTCGGCGGTGGGCCCGGTTCGGTACGAGGTTTTCGCGAGTCCTGGCTTGGCCCGCGCGACAGTTTCGGCAACCCCTACGGCGGAAATGTATTGGTTGCCAGTCAGTTAGAGCTTATAATTCCGTTACCGGACAAGTGGGCCAGCCAGGCGCGGGCCGCGGTGTTTTACGACGTCGGTAACGTGTTCAATACAGGTGAGGTGCAGTTTACCGACAAGCTTGGCAGCCCGTTCGAGTACAAGCCGGAGTTTGACGAACTGCGCACATCTGTCGGCATAGGTGTCCAGTGGCTGGCGCCTATGGGCTTGTTCCGGTTCAGCTATGCTTACCCGTTAAACAACTACGCCGGCAACGACAGATTTTTCGGAGACGAAGTGGAAAGATTCCAGTTCTCCATTGGTCAAGCATTTTAAGGAATGGATACTCTTATGAGTTTTATCAAGCAACACCTGCTCAAATCAGTCGCGGGCATTGCCCTCGTTTTCGTATTCGCACTGCCGGCTGTAGCGCAGGAAGTAAAGATCGGTGTGGTCAACGTACCGGTACTGTTGGACCGTGCACCACAGACCAAGGCGGTGATGGACTCGCTTCAGGAAGAGTTTGCGCCCCGTCAGCGCGAATTCATCGCAAAGCAGAAAGAACTCGAAGACTTGACCGCGAAAGTTCAGAAAGACGTCGCCGTGATGGGCGAAACCGAGCGCCGCAACGCCGAGAAGAATCTGCGCGACTTGCAGCGTGACGTTGCCCGCCTGCAGCAGGAGTTCCGCGAGGATCTCGAGCTGCGGCAGAACGAAGAACTCGGCAATCTGCAGCGTTCTCTGCTCAAGGAAGTTCAGGACTATGCACAGGCGCAAGGTTACGATCTTATCGTTGGTGACGGTGTCCTGTTCGCGAGTACGGCAGTGAATATCACGGAAGAAGTCCTCCGCGCAGTAGAAGCGAATTTCCAGGCACAGGGCGCGCGCTGAGGCGTCGCCCTGCAGCGTAAGCGCTTGCCAGGCTGATGCCGATCAAGCTCGGGGAACTCGCGGCGCAATTCGACTGCGAACTCATCGGCGATCCCGATCGCACCATCGACAACGTTGCGGGCCTGCAGAACGCAGGTCCGACTTCGTTGAGCTTTCTGTCCAATCCGAAGTTCCGTAGCCTGCTCGCGGGGACGCAGGCTGCGGCGGTCGTCGTTCGGGCAGAAGACGTCGACGATTCGCCCACGGCTTCAATCGTGAGCGATAACCCCTACGCCGATTACGCACGCATGGCGGCTGTCATTCATCCGCCACCGCGATATGCCCCGGGCGTTGCTGAGTCGGCCGTAGTTTCTGCGACGGCGGATATCTCGCCGAGCGCGCATATTGCGGCGAATGTCAGCATTGGCGACCGGTCGACGATCGGCGCCAATGCCTACGTCGGGCCCGGTACAGTCATCGGCCCGGACTGCAGCGTGGGCGACGACTGCCGGCTAATCGCCAACGTTATCCTGGTGCGCGACGTGATACTCGGCCTGCGCAGCATCCTCCATCCGGGCGTCGTGATCGGCGCCGATGGTTTCGGTAACGCTATGACGCCGGAGGGGTGGGTCAAGGTGCCGCAACTCGGGGGGGTACGTATCGGAAACGACGTCGAGATCGGCGCCAACACCACGGTAGATTGCGGCGCGATCGACGATACCGTGATCGAGGATGGCGTGCGTATCGACAATCTTTGCCATATCGGGCACAACGTGCGCATCGGCGCGCATTCCGCCGTGGCCGGGATGAGCGGCATATCCGGCAGTGCGACAATCGGCAAGCGCTGCATGCTGGCCGGGCAGTCCGGGATCGTCGGCCACATCAGCATTTGCGACGATGTCGTGGTGGGTGGCAAGGCCGTAATTTCCAAGGACATCACGGAGCCGGGAGTCTACGCCGGCACTTTCACTGCGGAGCCGGCGCGGGAGTGGAATCGCAAGGTCGCCCGATTCCGGCGACTCGGTCAGCTGATCGAACGGGTCAACAAGCTCGAGAAAGGCGGCGAGTAGGTAACGATGAGCAGAATTCATCCAACGGCGATAATTTCCGACAGCGCCAGCATCGACGACGATGTCGAGATTGGCCCCTACACGATCGTAGGCGACGCCGTATCGATTCGCAGTGGTACGCGTATCGACAGCCACGTGGTAATCAACGGTCCTACAGAGATCGGCAAAGACAATCATATCTACCAGTTCGCATCGATCGGGGACGACCCCCAGGACAAGAAATATCGCGATGAGCCGACGCGGCTCACGATCGGTGACCGAAATACCATTCGCGAGTTCTGCACCGTTAGCCGCGGCACCACCCAGGATGAGGGCCACACGATTCTCGGTGACGACAACTGGATCATGGCTTACGTGCATGTCGCACACGACTGTGTCGTGGGCAGCAATACGATCATGGCCAACAACGTCACGCTTGCCGGGCACGTACACGTCGGCGACTGGGTCATTTTCGGCGGTTTCTCGGGAGCTCACCAGTTCTCCCGCATCGGCGCGCACGCCTTCCTGGGTATGTATTCGGGCGTCAACCGTGACGTGCCGGCCTACACGATGGTGTCCGGCCAGCCCGGCGTACCTCGTGGCATCAACAGCGAAGGCTTGAAACGGCGCGATTTCAGCGAAGAGCAAATTCGCAACATCAAGAACGCCTACCGGCTGGTTTACCGCAAGGGGCTGAAGCTTGCCGAGGCTATCGCGGAGATCGAGCAACTCGCCCAGTCCCAGCCCGAGCTCGTGATCTTTCTCGAATCGCTGCGCGCTTCCGAGCGCGGCATCATCCGTTAGCCCGGACTGAACCCGTGCCCCTGCGCGTCGGACTGGTTGCTGGCGAGTCGTCGGGGGACCTGCTTGGCGCAGGCCTCATAACAGCTGTCAGGCAGCGCGTGCCGGACGCCGTGTTCGAAGGGGTCGCCGGTCCGGAGATGATAGCGGCCGGCTGTGAGCGCTGGGCCGATTCCGATGAACTCGCTGTCATGGGCGTCGTCGAGCCATTGAAGCACCTGCCGCGCCTGTTGCGGTTGCGCCGCTCCCTGATTTCACGCTGGCGGGAAGCCCCGCCCGATGTATTCGTCGGCATCGATGCACCGGACTTCAACCTCGGACTCGAAGCCGCACTGAAGGCGTCCGGTATTCGCACCATGCATTACGTCAGTCCGTCCATCTGGGCATGGCGTGCGGGACGTATTCGCAAGATTCGCAAGGCGGCGGATTGCGTGATCTGCATTTTGCCGTTCGAGCCGGCTCTCTACGAAGAGCAGGGGATGAGTGCCGTGTTCGTCGGGCACCCGAAGGCAGATGTACTGTCGCCCGATATCGACGTGCCGGCCGCGCGCCGCGAACTCGGCCTGCCGGAGGATTGCCGCGTGGTCGCGATGCTGCCGGGGAGCCGCGGCAGTGAAGTGACACGGCTGGCGCCTGTTTTTGCCGCAGCGGCGGCGATCATTGCGGCGCGAGAAAAGGACGTACATTTCGTAACGCCGGTCGCCGCGCCGAAACTTCGGCCGCTGATAGAGGAGTCCCTGCGGCAGCACGCGGTCGCCGATCGCTTCACGCTTGTGGACGGCCGTTCCATCGAAACGATGTCGGCTGCCGATTTCGTGTTGCTGGCATCGGGTACCGCTGCGCTCGAGTCGGCGTTGCTCGGCAAACCGACCGTGGCGGCGTACCGGGTCGCAGCGTTTACAGCGTTGCTTTTAAAGACATTCCGGCTATTGAAAGTCGCCCGTTTCACACTGCCCAACCTGCTGACAGGCGAGACGCTGGTCCCGGAGTTTATCCAGGACGACGCGGAACCGGGGGCTATTGCGAGCGAGGTTATCGACCTGCTCAATGATCCTGGTCGCTGCGCGGCCATCCGGGAGAGATTTGCTAAACTGCGGGACGAATTGGCGATGAATGCCAACGCGCGCGCAGCCGACGCGCTCATAAGCCTCAAAGAACAGGGATAGCCGGGCTCGCAAACCGATCATGCAGCAGTTGCAAGCAGACTTTTCGACCGATCTCGTCGCGGGCGTCGACGAGGCGGGACGCGGACCGCTGGCCGGTCCCGTCGTGGCGGCGGCCGTGATCCTGCATCCGGAGCGCCGCATCAACGGCTTGCGCGACTCCAAGAAGCTGACTGCCGCCCGTCGCGAGGCACTGGAGACCGTGATAAAGAGCGATGCACTGTGCTGGTCGGTCGCCTGGTCGGATCGTGCGGAAATCGACGCGATGAACATCCTGGCCGCGACGATGCTGGCGATGCGTCGCGCCATTCTCGGCCTGGCCGTGGTGCCGCGGCGCGTGCAGGTCGACGGTAACCGCTTACCGGACCTGCGGTTCCGCGATGGCAGTATCGACGGGCTCGCTATCGTCGGCGGCGACGCCCGGGTGGATTCGATCAGCGCGGCGTCGATCATCGCGAAGACCACGCGCGACCGGCTGATGGTCGCAATGCACGCGCTTTATCCGCATTACGAATTTGCGCGTCACAAGGGCTACGGTACCGAGTTGCACCGAGCGCGCCTGCGGGAGCACGGACCGTGCCCCGAGCACCGCCTCAGCTTCTCGCCGGTGAGGGCGCTCGCGTGAGCGCCTTGCCGTTCGTACACCTGCACGTCCATACGGAGTATTCGCTCGTGGACAGCACGGTGCGCATCCCTGCACTTATGACCACGGCGGCGGCGGACGGGATGCCGGCAATCGCAATGACCGACAGGAACAACCTCTTCGGCCTCGTTAAATTTTATCGGCGCGCCATCGAAAACGGCGTGAAGCCGATAATCGGTGCGGACCTTCGAATTGCAAATCCGGACGATCCGGGCCGCCCGTTTACGTTGCTCGTGCTTTGCCAGGACAACGCCGGCTACCGCAACCTTTGCCGGATCATATCGCGTGCCTACCTGGAAGGCCGGGTTCGCGGCGAGCCGATGATTCGTCGCGAATGGTTGAACCGGGAAAGCTGCGCAGGTCTGATCGCATTGTCCGGCGGACTGCACGGGGACATCGGCCATGCGCTGCTCGTCGGGCACCTTGATGAAGCCCGGCAGCGGCTCGCGGCCTGGCGGGAACTCTTCGGCGACCGTTACTACCTCGAACTCGTCAGGACGGGCCGTAACGACGAAGAAGGCGGCGTGCAGGCAAGCCTGCTACTGGCGAGCGAGGAGGGCGTGCCCGTCGTCGCGACCAATGACGTGCGATTTATCGAGCAGGGCGATTTCCACGCGCACGAGGCACGGGTGTGCATCCACGAAAGCCGGAGCCTCGCGGATCCGGATCGCCCGCGGGATTACAGCAACCAGCAATACCTGCGCTCGTCAGCCGAAATGGCCGAATTATTCTCCGACGTGCCGGAAGCGCTCGAAAATGCGCTCGAGATCGCGCGGCGCTGCAACCTCGACCTGAAGCTCGGCGAGAGCGTTTTGCCGGCATTCCCGGTGCCGGACGGGCAGACCGAAGAGCAGTTCCTGGAAGCCGAGGCCAGGCGGGGGCTAGAAGCGGCGCTCCAGGAGATATTCGCGGCACGCGATATCCCGGCCAGGGAGCGCGACGCGTTCAAGGCGCCGTACCTGGAGCGACTCGAGACCGAGCTGCGGGTCATTCGCGGCATGGGGTTCCCCGGCTACTTCCTGATCGTGGCGGACTTCATCCGCTGGGCGCGCGAAAACGATATCCCGGTCGGCCCCGGCCGGGGTTCCGGGGCGGGTTCGCTGGTCGCCTGGGTGCTCGGCATTACGGATCTCGATCCGCTCGAACACGACCTGCTTTTCGAGCGCTTCCTGAACCCGGAGCGCGTCTCGATGCCGGACTTCGATATCGACTTCTGCATGGAAGGCCGTGATCGCGTGATTGACTACGTGGCCGAGCGTTACGGGCGCGACCGCGTTGCACAGATCATCACGTTCGGCACGATGGCGGCGCGGGCCGTCATCCGCGACACGGGGCGCGTACTCGGCCAGCCATACGGGTTTGTCGATCGCATCGCCAAGCTGGTGCCGTTCGAAATCGGCATGACGCTGGAAAAAGCGCTGGAGCAGTCTGAAGAACTGGCCGCCATGTACCGCGATGACGAAGAGGTCACCGCGATCATCGATCTCGCGAAGTCGCTGGAGGGGCTGGTCAGGAACGCGGGCAAGCATGCCGGCGGCGTCGTGATCGCGCCAGACCACCTCACGGATTTTGCGCCCCTCTACTGTGAAGACGGCGGCAGCAGCCTGGTCACGCAACTCGACAAGGACGACGTGGAGGCAATCGGACTCGTCAAGTTCGACTTCCTCGGCCTGAAGACCCTTACGATCATCGACTGGGCCGAGCGCATCGTCAACGCAACCTACCCGGACGCAGCGCTCGACATCAGCCGTGTGTCCATGGATGACGCAGAGACGTTCAGGTTGCTGCAGAGTACGCAGACCGCGGCGGTATTTCAGCTCGAGTCGAGCGGCATGCGCGACCTCATCAAACGCCTGCGGCCCGACCAGTTCGGTGATCTCGTCGCGCTGGTTGCCCTGTTTCGTCCCGGGCCGCTGCAGTCGGGCATGGTCGATGATTTCATCGCGCGCAAACACTCGGCCAACCAGGCCGAGGTCGACTACCTGCATCCCGACCTCAAGCCGGTGCTCGAAGAGACCTACGGTGTGATCCTCTACCAGGAGCAGGTCATGCAGATCGCTCAGGTTCTCGCCGGTTATACGCTCGGCGGCGCCGACCTGTTGCGGCGCGCGATGGGCAAGAAGAAGCCCGAGGAGATGGCCAAGCAGCGGGAGATCTTCGTTTCGGGCGCGACCGAACGCGGTGTGGCCGAACCGACCGCGACGCGCATCTTCGACCTGATGGAGAAGTTCGCGGGATACGGCTTCAACAAGTCCCACTCGGCCGCATACGCCGTGCTGTCTTACCAGACCGCGTACCTCAAGGCTCATTATCCGGCTGCATTCATGGCCGCCGTAATGAGCGCGGACCTCGACAACACCGACCGGCTCGTCACGCTGAAGGACGACTGCCGCAAGCTCGGCCTGGAACTCGAAGCGCCGAGCGTCAATCGGTCTTCCTACCATTTCAGCGTCGCCGGCGACCGGGCGATTCTTTATGGCCTCGGTGCGATCAAGGGCGTCGGCCGAGCGGCCGTCGAAGCCCTGATCGCCGAGCGCGGGGTTAACGGGCCCTTCGGGAGCCTCGCCGAGTTCTGCCGGCGGGTCGATCACGACAAGGTCAACCGGCGTGCGCTCGAGGCGATGGTCAAGTCCGGAGCGATGGACGATTTCGGCCAGTCGCGCCGCGCCCTTATGCACCAGGCGCCAGAGGCTCTGAAGAGCGCCGATCAGCATGCGCGCGCTCAGGCGGCGGGCCAGAACGACATGTTCGGTCTCGAAGCGGCGCCGAAGCCGGTGGATGCACCGGTAACGGTGGACATGGACGAATGGCCCGAGCGTCTGCTGCTCAGCAACGAAAAAGAAGCGCTTGGTCTTTACCTGACCGGTCACCCGTTTCACGCGGTGCGTGCCGACGCGCGCTGTTTCGTCGACGGAACGCTCGCCGAACTCGCGGCCGAACCGCCCCCGCAGACGAACCGTGGCGCGCGCGATTACACGCAGTCGCGCCGCGAAGTAACAATCGCCGGACTTGTCGTAGACGTCAGAAAACGCGGTAACCGTATTAGCGTGGTCCTCGACGATGACACCGGCCGCATGGAGGTCAGCCTTTTCGGCGAGGCCTTCCAGGAGTTCCGTCACCTTCTGGTCAAGGACGAGATCGTTGTCGTGAACGGTCCGCTGCGCTACGACGATTTCATCGGCGCCTGGTCGGTGAATGTGAAGAACGTGCTGCACATCGACCGCGTAATCGAGAGCCGCGCGAAGAGCATGTTGCTCAGACTGGCGCCGAACGGCCAGGGAGAGCAGCTGCTGATGAAGTTGCACGATGTGCTGTTGCCGTACAGGGAAGGCAGTTGCGAGGTCGCCGTGCAGTATTTCGGCGACGACGCGAAAGTGCGTCTCGATCTCGGCGCCGAATGGTCCGTGCGGCCGAGCCGCGAGTTGCGTGACAAACTCATCGAACTGCTCGGCAGCAACAACGTGCGCCTGCTGTACGCACCCGGCCGAGAAATCATGTAGAGTCCTGCGCCATGGATCTGAAATTCCTGGATTTTGAGCAGCCGATCGCCGAACTCGAAGCCAAGATCGAGGAATTACGCTTCGTTGGCGATGACTCCGAAATCAACATCAACGAAGAAGTGAGGCGGCTGCGGGCGAAGAGCGAAGCGCTCACGAAGAGCATCTTTGCGAAGCTCAGCGCCTGGCAGATCGCGCAGGTCGCACGGCATCCCATGCGACCTTACACCCTCGATTACCTCGAGATCATCGCGCCCGACTTCCAGGAGCTGCACGGTGACCGCATGTACGCGGACGATCCAGCCATCATCGGCGGCGTCGGCCGCATCGACGGACGCGCGGTGATGTTCATCGGCCATCAGAAGGGACGGGATACGAAGGAACGCGTCCGACGTAATTACGGCATGCCGAAGCCGGAGGGCTATCGCAAGGCGCAGCGGCTGATGCGTCTCGCCGAGAAGTTTTCGCTGCCGGTGGTGACGTTTATTGACACTCCGGGGGCTTATCCCGGCGTCGGTGCCGAGGAGCGCGGCCAGAGTGAGGCAATCGCGTTCAGCCTCTACCTGATGGCGGGACTCAGGACGCCGATCATCAGCGTGGTGATCGGCGAAGGCGGTTCCGGCGGCGCGCTTGCGATCGGGGTTGCCGACAAGCTGCTGATGCTGCAATACGGCATTTATTCCGTCATCTCACCCGAGGGCTGCGCATCGATTCTCTGGAAGAGCGCCGAAAAAGCCGAGGAGGCGGCCGAGGCCATGCGCATCACGGCACCGAGCCTCAACAAGTTCGGCCTGGTCGATGAAGTATTGCGCGAGCCGCTCGGCGGGGCCCACCGTAGCCCGGAAGAAGCAGCTGAGGTCATCCGCAATGCGCTCATCAAAGCGCTGGACGAACTCGACTCTATTCCTGCCGACCAGCTCCTCGAGAATCGCCAGAAACGGCTCGCCGGATTTGGCGCATTCAAAGAGGCGTGACGTTCGGCCCCGAGGTACTCCTTGAGCGGCTCGAGGCGCTCGAGACCGCTGCCCACCAGCCCGACCGGTACGTGATCGCATTGAGCGGCGGGCTCGATTCGACGGTGCTCGCGCACGCCCTGGCCACAACACGCGAGCGCCACGGCAAGTCGTTGCTCGCTGTGCACGTCGATCACCAGCTGCAGGCCGAGTCGGGGCGATGGACCGATTATTGCCGCGAGCTCGCCGGTCGCCTCGGCATCGAGTTCGTCGCCGAGAGAGTCTCCGTGGACAGGACGGGCAGCGGCGGTCTCGAGGCCGCGGCTCGCGAAGCGCGCTACACCGTTCTCGCGCGGCATACGCACGGCGGGGCCTGGTTGCTGAGCGCACATCATCGCAACGACCAGGCCGAGACGTTGCTGCTGAACCTCATGCGGGGCAGCGGCCCCGCCGGCCTGGCTGGAATCGGATTGCTGACCCCCTTTGCGGGCGGCTGGCTGGCACGGCCGCTTATCGACGTGTCGCGCGCTGCGTTGGAAAGCTACGCGGCGGCACAGGATCTGCGATGGCTGGATGATCCCTCCAACGACGATCTGCGCTTCGACCGTAACTTCCTGCGGCACGACGTGCTGCCCGCGCTCGAGCAGCGCTGGCCCGGCGTTGTCGAACGCCTCGCCCGCAGTGCGGGGCTCGCCGGCGATGCGGCGAGCATGCTCGACGAGCTCGCGGCGATCGACCTGCAGCGCGTCGGCGGGCAGGCGTCGAGAATCGAGATCGAGGGCCTGCTGCAGCTTTCCGAACCGAGGCAGCGCAACCTGCTGCGCTATGCGATCCGGCGTGCCGGTCTTCCGGTTCCCGGCGCAGCCCGGCTTGCCACGGTAATCGACACCGTGCTGCACGCACGCGAGGATGCGCAACCCCTGGTTGCGTGGCAGGGTGCGGAATTGCGACGCTATCGAGGCACGCTCTACCTGTTGCCGCCGCTGGGCGAGACGGCGTGGCCGCCTGCAGGGCGGGCGCTCGGCGCCGGGCCATTGGCGCTTGGGGCCGGCATGGGTACGCTGCGGCTCGCCCCCGGGGCAAGCCGGGGTCTGTCGGACTCGATCCTGGAGCGTGGCTTGAGCGTCCGCGGCCGCCGGGGTGGCGAAGAAATAAAACCTGCCGCCCAGGCGCCGACGAAGAAGCTCAGGAAACTGCTCCAGGACGAGGGCGTGGTGCCGTGGATGCGCGACCGGCTGCCGCTCGTGTACGCCGGCGACGAACTGGTCGCGGTAGCGGATCTGTGGCTGGCAGCGGACGCGGTGAGCGAGCCGGGCACGGCCGTTTATTGGGACGACCGGCCTGAATTGTATTGAGCAGGGCGTCCTTTTCGTTGTTTCACCAGGGGCGATCTGTTACCTTTTAACACCGTCTTTTATCCAACGACGGCGCGACGTTCAAAGGGTTGGAGAGAAGCACACTGGCCTTGCGCAGTGCTTTGGATCCAGCCCTTATCTTTTCCCGCCGCAGGAGCAACCGGGCTCAACATGACATCGTATGTATTCATCACCGGCGGGGTGGTGTCGTCCCTCGGCAAGGGCATTACGTCGGCCTGTCTGGGCGCGATTCTCGAAGCACGCGGGCTGACGATCAGCATGATCAAGCTGGATCCGTATCTCAACGTCGATCCGGGCACCATGAGCCCGTTCCAGCACGGCGAGGTGTTCGTCACTCACGACGGTACCGAGACCGACCTCGATCTCGGCCATTACGAGCGATTCGTGCGCACCGTCACCGGCCGCAACAGCAACTTCACGACCGGCAGGATTTACGAGAGCGTCATCGCGAAGGAGCGCCGCGGCGACTACCTCGGCGCGACCGTGCAGGTGATCCCGCACATCACCGACGAGATCAAGCAAAGCGTCCGGCTGGGCGCCGGGGACGCCGATATCTGTCTCGTCGAGATCGGCGGCACGGTCGGCGACATCGAGTCACTGCCGTTTCTGGAGGCGATACGCCAGATGGGCGTGGAACTGGGTCATGACCGGGTCGTTTACGTGCACCTGACGCTCGTGCCGTACATTGCGACCTCGTCGGAGATCAAGACCAAGCCGACGCAGCACTCCGTGAAAGAGTTGCGCTCGATCGGTATTCAACCGGATATCCTGGTCTGCCGCTCCGAGCAGCCACTGCCCGACGAGCAGCGCAAGAAGATCGCGCTGTTCACGAACGTGCAGGAAGCCGCCGTCATATCGGCTTACGACGTCGACGACCTGTACAAGATCCCCCAGATGATGCACGAGCAGGGTTTCGACGACATCGTTGCCCGGCAGTTGCGCCTCGATCTGCCGCCGGCCGACCTCAGTGAATGGCAGGCGATCGTCGACGCGAAGCGCCATCCCAGCGGCGAGGTCAATATCGCCATGGTCGGCAAGTACGTGGACCTCAAGGACTCCTACATCTCGCTATCGGAGGCGTTGCTGCACGGCGGCATCCACACGCAGACACGCGTCAACATCCATTACATGGAGTCGCAGGATATTCTCGATAACGGCACCGAGTGCCTGCGCGAGATGGACGGCATCGTGGTGCCGGGAGGGTTCGGTGACCGCGGCATCGAGGGCAAGATCCACGCCGTGCAGTTCGCGCGGGAGAACAGCATCCCGTACCTCGGCATCTGCCTCGGTATGCAGGTAGCCGTGATCGAAGCAGCGCGCAATCTCGCCGGGCTCGACGGTGCCATGAGCACGGAATTCGACAAGTCCACGCCGCACCCGGTCGTCGGCCTGATCACGGAGTGGCAAACCGCCACCGGCGATGTCGAGCAACGCGACGAGCAATCCGAACTGGGCGGCACCATGCGGCTCGGCGCACAGGAGATACTGCTTGCCGAGGGTTCGCTGGCGGCCCGGACCTATGGCGCCGGAGCAATCCAGGAGCGGCATCGGCACCGCTACGAAGTCAATAACAACTACCGTGACAAGCTGGAGGAAGCCGGGCTCCGGTTTTCCGGGCTGTCCGTCGACGACCTCGTCGAGATGGTGGAGATCCCCGGGCATCCGTGGTTTCTTGCCAGCCAGTTCCACCCGGAATTCACGTCCAACCCGCGCGACGGCCACCCGCTGTTCAAGGGCTTCATATCCGCGGCGCGGCGACACCATGAAGGCGAGTTACCGAAGGTCGCCGAGGCATGAGGCTGACACATTTCGAGGCCGGCAATGATCGGCCCGTCTTCCTGATCGCGGGTACCTGCGTCGTCGAAAGCGAGGCCATGGCCATTGATACCGCAGGTGCGCTGAAGGAGATCTGCGCAAAGCTCGCCGTGCCTTTCATCTACAAGTCGTCATTCGACAAGGCGAACCGCAGCTCGGCGGGCAGCTTCCGCGGTCCCGGCATGGAGGAAGGCCTGCGCATCCTGAGCGAAGTCCGCGAGCAGGTGGGCGTGCCGGTCCTGACAGACGTGCACGAGGATACGCCCATGGACGAGGTCGCCGGGGTGGTGGACGTGCTGCAAACGCCAGCGTTCCTGTGCCGGCAGACGAATTTCATTCTCCGCGTCGCTGCCACCGGCAAACCCGTCAACATCAAGAAGGGACAGTTCCTGTCACCATGGGAAATGCAGAACGTTGTCGAGAAGGCAAAATCGACGGGCAACGACGACATCATGGTCTGCGAGCGCGGATTTTCGTTTGGTTATAACAACCTCGTTTCCGATATGCGCAGCCTTGCCGTCATGCGCGGCACCGGTTGTCCCGTGGTGTTCGATGCCACCCATTCCGTGCAGCTGCCCGGGGGCAGGGGATCGGCGTCCGGCGGACAGCGCGAATTCATCCCGGTGCTCGCACGGGCGGCGACCGCGGTGGGGATCGCGGGACTTTTCATGGAGACGCACCCGAACCCGGACGAGGCGCTGTCTGACGGGCCTAATGCCATGCCGCTCGCGCACATGGCGCAACTCCTCGAGACCCTCGTCTCCATCGACAGGAATGTTAAACAAGACGGTTACCTCGAAACGGAGCTCGGGCTGGCCAACTAATTATCCAGGGACACAGCAATGATCAGGATCAGTGAAATTCGCGGTCGGGAAATACTCGATTCCCGCGGCAACCCCACCGTGGAGGCAGACGTCACTCTCGAAGACGGCACGATGGCGCGGGCAGCAGTGCCCTCGGGTGCGTCGACGGGAACACGCGAAGCAGTCGAGCTGCGCGACGGCGACAAATCACGTTATCTCGGCAAGGGCGTGACGAAGGCCGTTCAGAACGTGAACGGTGAGCTTCGCGGCGCCCTGGTCGGTGAGGACCTGGAAGATCAGCGCATGCTCGACGTGCGCATGATCGAACTCGACGGCACCGAGAACAAGGGGCGGCTCGGCGCCAACGCGCTGCTCGCGGTTTCA
>Ga0193948_1000013_pt1 | contig 29757 bp, 26 predicted proteins | sample FRT_12_MG_FD_161659 | JGI IMG/M metagenome (GOLD analysis project Ga0193948, IMG submission 161659) | Sediment microbial communities from the Broadkill River, Lewes, Delaware, United States - FRT_1-2_MG | ecosystem: Environmental > Aquatic > Freshwater > River > Sediment | place: USA: Delaware... | reverse complement strand
GCGCACCGAGAGCGCCTTGGGTACGGACAGCATCGCCGTGGCCAGCGGGTAGGTCACCTGGTCCTCGACGACCTGCGGCGCCTGGCCGGGGAACGAGGTCTTGATGATGACCTGTACGTCGGACAGATCCGGCAGTGCATCGACCGGCGTCTGGCGCAATGCATAGATGCCCCAGGCGGTCAGCAGCAAGGTCAGCAGGACGACGAGAAAGCGATTCGCGATCGACCAGCGGATGATGGCCGTGATCATTGCTGATGCTCCATCTGGCTATGATCGTGCTGCATTGCCGGTTCTTCGGGCTGCTCAGCGTGGTCCATTTCACTGTGGTCCATCTCGCCGTGGTCCATCTCGCTATGGTCCTGCTGCATTTCCTCGTCCCCCGCATCCATGCGCGCGAGCGCGGCCTCGATGTTCGACTCGGAGTCGATCAGGAACTGCCCCGAAACGACGATTTCCTCGCCGGCTTTGAGGCCCGAGCGGATGGCTACACGGTCGTGCGACTCGATACCGAGCGTGACCGGGAGCGACCTGAAGCGGCCTTCACCCAGAGCGAGGACGACGCGGTCGATGGTGCCACCGCGTATCACGGCTTCGCGCGGCACGTGAACCACGGGTCCCGTGTCTGCGCCGTGGATCGTGACGCGGGCGAACATGTTGGGCCGCAGCATCTCGTCCTCGTTGTCGAAGCGAATGCGGACAGTGAGCGTGCGGGTCTTGGGGTCCAGTTCCGGGTAAACATAGTCAACCGTGCCGTGCCACATCTTCCCGGGCAGGTAGTCGAGTTCCACCATGGCCATCTGGCCCGGCCTGACCCAGGCGGCTTCGCGCTCGAAGACTTCAGCCAGAACCCAGACTTTGTCGAGTTCGGCGATGGACATCACCTCGTTCGCCGGCGTGACGAAGATGCCCTCGCGCACCGCGAGGTGAGCGACGACACCGTCGGCCTCGGCATAGACGCGTACGCGCTGCCCGGCCGTCCGATCCTTTTCGAGGCGTGCAATCTGGCTCTCCGTAACGCCCAGCGCCGCCAACCGCTCGCGGGATGCCTGCAGCAGAACCGTGTTATTGCTGCGCAAAGCCGCGAGGAACTCTTGCTTGGCGTTGACGAGGGTTGGCGAGTACAGCTCGAACAGCAGCTGCCCTTTTTCGACCGGATCGCCGGTCGCTTTCGTTGCGAGTTTTTCGATCCAGCCGTCGACGCGCGTGTGCACGTGGTGCAGCGTGTCCTCGTCGAACTGGACGTAGCCCACGGTATCGATATGCCGCGGGAGTTCACCGCGCTGCGCTTTCGCCGTGCGAACGCCGAGGTTGTTGACGACGGTCGGGTCGATCTTCACGGTGCCGGGCTGGCTGTCGACCTCGTCGGCGTACACCGGCACGAGGTCCATGCCCATCGGCGATTTGCCGGGTTCGTCGCGCCGGTAGTTCGCGTCCATCGGGGCTACCCAGTAGAGAATTTCGCGTTCGCCGCCGCCCGATGCCGCGGTGCCGCCATCGTCGCCCGGCGCGTAAGTGCGGCCGGCAAGAAAGCCGATGATGGCCGCTGCCAGCAGGAAGATGATCCAGAGAGTCTTGTTGTTCATCGGGGAATTCCTCCGAGATTCGCGAGCACGGCATAGGCCTGCTCGCGCTCAACGTTCAGTCGTACGTAGTCGATGCGGGTATTGAGGTCGTCGATATAGCCGCGCATGACGTCGGCAAAATCGCCGCGATCATTCTGGTAGGCGAGCAGGGACGCCTGCGCATGATCATTTGCCTGTACCAGGATGCGTTCCTCGTACAGGGCCAGCCGCCGCGACAGTTCCTGCCAACGCGCATATTCCGCGGCGAGCCGGCTCTCCAGCGAGCGCTGCATGCGTTGCTTGTCGGCGCGCGCCGCGCTGCGTTCCTGCAGGGCCGCGGACAGCGTGCTGTCGACCGATTTTTTCCTGAAAAACGGCAGGTCGACCGTGACGCCCACGGTCACGAAGTCCGAGCGCGGGTCGCCACTCGGCAGCGAGCCGTTGCGGTACGAGTAGCCGACGTCGAGTGCCCAGCCCGGTTTCGATCGTTGTTCCGCGATTTCCACGCCCGTGTCCTGTGCCGCGATGCGCGCGTCCGCCGCCTGCAGAGCCGGGTGCTCACGCAACGCAGCGATCAGATCCTCGAGCGGCGGCGCATCGTCCCACCGCGGGAGTTTTCCGGCGACACGGCGGCCTGCATCCTCGCCGATCCACTCACGAAGCTGTGCGCGGGCGCGAAGCTGCTGACGTTCGATATCGATCAGCCGGTCGTCCAGCCTGCTGAGCTCGAGTTCCGCCCGCAGCACGTCCTGCTGGTTGCGGCGCCCGACGGCATAAAGTGAGCGGGTGATCGTGGCGAGATCGTCGAAGAAGGGCCGTGATTCCCGCACGAGTTCGCGCGCTTTGCTCCAGTAATACAGGTCCAGCCAGGCGATGCGCGTCGCTGCCAGCACGTCGTCGCCCCGTGCATCCGCCTCCTGCATCTGCGCCTCGGCCAGCCGCGTGAACCTGCGGTTGCTGAGGGAACGCGTGTCGCCGCGCGGGAAGGCCTGGCGATACACGGCGCCGACATTCGTCATGCCTTCGGTCGTGAAGCCGCCCGACTCGATCGGGTAGTTGTTGAGGCCCACGCGGAGCATGGGGTCGGGGAGGGCGCCAGCCACGACGGCCTGCTCCTCGAGCGCCGCGGCGCGTGCGCGCAAAGCTTGCTGGCCGGGCTCGGAGGCGAGTGCGAGTTTCTCGGCTTCTGCGATCGTCAGCGGAATATCGTGTTGTGCGCTTGCGTGCGCAAACGGCAGAGCAAGCAGCGCAATTACGGCCACGCGGCGGTACAAAGTCTCGGGTCGATACCCGAAATGAAAATACATCAGACAAACTCCTGCGGTGAAAACCGAAACGAAAACGGTCTACAACGGGGAGCTGTCTAGATCAGGAATACGCAGTTCAGCAGGTGGAGGCGAGGAAACACCCCGGCGGGATCGGGCGGGTCGGCCGCCGTCGTCACGAACACGACGGTATCGATCGGTGCGTCGGGAATGGCCGGCGGTGCCATCAATACAGGCTCCGCCTTGTCTTTCAGCTTGGGCTGCGCAGAGCGCCCTTCATACGCGAGCGTTCCGATGTCGTCACAGTCCGACGTCAGCGCATCGCAATCGGTAGCGGCCGTCTCGTCATGGTGCCCGTGATGTGCAGCCATTTCGCCGGCCTGCTCAGGCGGGCAGTGCGTGCAGTCGTGTTCGCTGCCAAATGCGAGCGCGCACGGGGCGACCACGAGATTCAGCCAGAACACGCCGAGCACGCCTAGCAACCGGCCGGTTGCCGTCGCTGATCGTTTGTTGCTGCAGGGCGCCGTGTTCAAGATGATCACTTTCCAAAAAAGGCGGGAATTTCCCGCCCGAGGGTACTAGATAGATGGTTTGGACAGCTATTTCAAGGAAATTGCGTCAATTCCAGACCAAAAATATATGCTATTGGTTCACTTCAGCCTGTAAGGGATTTACGAAATGAGCAGCGGCACGGCGAAATGACGGTGATACCTGATATCCGGTTGCGGCACCTGAGCAAATCGTTCACGGAAGGTCAGCGTGAGCACCGCGTCCTGAACGACGTTAGCGCCGATTTCCTGCGTGGAGAGACGATTGCCTTGCGTGGCCGGAGCGGTTCGGGCAAGTCGACGCTGCTGAACCTCATCGGCGGTATCGATACGCCGGACGCCGGCCAGGTCATCGTCGCCGGTGTAGACCTCACCGATCTGTCCGAGCGGGACAGGACGCTGTTCAGGCGCGAACATATCGGCTTCGTATACCAGGCCTTCAACCTCGTCCCCACGCTGGATGTCGCGGACAACATTCGCCTCGTGCTCGAACTGAACGGCGTGCCGCCGCGCGAGGCGCAGCAGCGCATCGAAGCACTCCTCGAAGCGGTGGGGCTCGCCGATCGTGCGCAGAGTTATCCCGACGTGCTGTCCGGCGGAGAGCAGCAGCGCGTTGCGATCGCGCGCGCGCTGTGCCACGAACCGGCGGTCGTCATTGCCGACGAACCCACCGGTAATCTCGACGACAATACCGCCGAGGTCGTGCTCGCACTGCTCGACCGGCTTGTGCGCGAGCGCGGTGGCACCATGCTGATCGCGACGCACAGTGCGCGAGTTGCCGCGGTGTGCGACAGGGAGATCGAAATCCATGGCGGCAAGCTCGAGACGCCTGCCCGGGTTCACGAGAGCCGATGATCCCGGTTACGCTTCGCGCCAACGTCGGCTATCTCCTCAGGCATCCGCTGCAGCTCGCGCTCGCGCTGCTCGGTATCGGTATCGGTGTGGCCGTCATCGTCGCCGTCGACCTCGCCAACGCCAGCGCCCGCAAGGCCTTTCTGCTGTCGATGGATGCCGTGACTGGCGAGGCGACGCACCAGGTTATCGGGGGACCGCGCGGAATCGAGGAATCCGTGTACGTCCGGCTCCGCGTCGAGCAGGGCATCCGTGACATCGCGCCGATCGTCGAAGGAACGGCGGTCGTGGATGAAGCCTCGTTCACGGTGATGGGGGTGGATCTGTTCGCCGAGCAGCAAATGCGAGCATTCACGGGACAGGCGCAGACGGCCGGCGAGGACGACACGCCCGGCGAGTCGCTGTTCCGCGACTTCCTGACGCGGCCCGGTGCCGTCACCATGGCGCGCTCCACGGCCGACCAGTTCGGTCTGCAGACAGGACAGAACTTCCAGATACGCGCCAGCGGGCGTACTCACAGCGCCACGCTGATCGGCACCTTCGGTGAGGATGATGATGCTGGCCTGCAGAACCTGCTGGTTGCGGACATTGCTACGGCGCAGGTCTGGCTCGACAGTATCGGCCGGCTGACACGTATCGACGCCCGGATCGCGGACGGTGACGACACGGCACTGTTGCGGCTGGAGCGCGCGTTGCCGGACGGGCACCGTGTTCTCAGTGCCGCGGGCCGCACGCGCACGACGGCCGAGATGAGTGCCGCGTTCATGACCAATCTCGCTGCAATGAGCCTGCTCGCCTTGCTGGTCGGCTTGTTTCTCATCTACAACAGCGTCAGTTTCTCCGTACTGCAGCGTCGTTCCCTGATCGGCAGCCTGCGCGCGCTCGGCGTAACTCGCGGCCGGATGTTTTCGCTCATCCTGTCCGAGGCGGCCGTGGTCGGATCCGTCGCGTCGCTGCTCGGTGTCGCCGCCGGGATGCTGCTGGGTGAGCGCTTGCTGCTCCTCGTTTCACAGTCCATAAACGACCTGTATTTCCGCCTCAACGTCACCGACGTCATGGTCAGCCCACTGTCGATTGCGAAAGGCGTCGCGGCCGGCGTCGGCGCGTCGCTCGCGGCCGCAGCGGTGCCGGCCATCGAGGCCATGTCGTTCCCCCCACGGCTCGCCATGACACGTTCGTCGCTCGAACGGCGTACCGGCCAGTTGTTGCCCCGGGTCGCGCTGGCGGGGCTGGTAACGATGCTGGTTGCCGTAGCGGTACTGATGCTGTCGGGCCGCAGCCTCGTCGCGGGACTGTTCGCGGTTTTCCTGTTGATACTCGGCTTCGCACTGTGCGTGCCGCTCGCTGTCAGGAGCGCTTCGGCACTGCTGGCACCGCTGGCGTCACGCATTGGCGGCATGCTGGCGCGCATGGCGGTCGCCGGGATCGGCCAGAGCCTGAGCCGCACCGGCGTGGCAATCGTCGCGCTGGCGGTGGCGGTATCCGCGACGATCGGCGTGAGCGTCATGGTGGACAGCTTTCGCGGTTCCGTCGACAGGTGGCTGCAACAGACGTTGCAGGCGGACGTCTACGCGGGCGTGCAGCGGGGGTCGCTCGACCCGGCGCTGCTCCGGGATATTGCGACGCTCGACGGGGTCGACGCATTCAGCACGAGCCGGCGTGTGCAGCTCGAAGATGCAGGCGGTCGCACGCAGCTGATCGCCATCCGCATGGCGCCGGGCGGCTATGCCGGCACCGAGATCATCGATGCGAATCCGGACGAAGTGTGGCCACGGTGGGAGCAAGACGACGTCGTGCTCGTCTCCGAGCCGTATGCCTACCAGCAAGGGGTTTCGCGCGGCGATGTCGTGGAGCTGCCGACGGACAGCGGGCCGCGTGCGTTCGAGATAGCAGCGATCTACCAGAGCTACGACATCAACGCGAGCGCAATGCTGATGAGCCGCAACGTGTACGAACAGCACTTTGACGACGACCGCGTGGATTCGATCGGCCTGTACCTGTTCGACCATGCCGACCCCGAGGCCATCATGGTGCGCATCGGCGAGATGAGTGAGGGCAGGCAGGAGATCCGCTTCAATTCCAATGCGCGCATCCGCGAGTTGTCGCTGGAGATATTCGATCGCACGTTCATCATCACGGACGTGCTGTACTGGCTGGCGGTCGGCGTGGCATTCATTGGTATCCTGGGCGCGATGCTCGCGCTGCAGCTCGAGCGCGGCCGGGAACTCGCGGTGCTGCGTGCGCTGGGCATGACGCCTGCGCAGCTCGGCTCGATGATCACGACCCAGACCGCCGTAATCGGTCTGCTAAGCGGCATCGCCGCCGTGCCGCTCGGGATCATGATGGCGTACGTGCTGATCGAGGTGATCAATCGCCGTGCGTTCGGCTGGCAGATCGACATGTCGGTCGCGCCGGGCATCCTGTTGTCGGCGGTCGTTTTCGCCATCGGGGCAGCGCTGCTCGCGGGCATTTACCCGGCGGCACGTGCGGCCCGCAGCCAGCCCGCCGCGGCGATGCGGGAGGAGTAGATGGCCGATCGACGTACAGCAGGCCCAATGCTCCTTGCGGCGCTGTTGCTGCCGTTCACGCTATTCGCCGACGAAAAGACAGCGCCGGAGTCGCAATTGTCCGAACTGCTGAGTGGTGAGGGCGATGCCGGGTTCGAGAAAGCGATCGAGCCGCGCGAGTTCGAGTTTCCCGAGGATCACGGTCCGCACCCCGGCTTTCGAAACGAGTGGTGGTACGTCACCGGCAACCTCGATGGCGACGGCGGCAGGCGCTTCGGTTTCGAACTCACGATTTTTCGTTTTGCGCTGACGCCCTCGTTGCCTGCGACGGAGTCGGAGTGGCGCAGCAACCAGGTCTATATCGCGCACTTTGCGGTAACCGATGCCGACCGTGAGCGCTTTTTTGCCGCGGAGCGCTTCTCGCGCGGCGCGCTCGGGCTCGCCGGTGCGCAGGCGTTGCCATTCAGGGTCTGGATCGAGGACTGGGAAATCGCGGCGGTGGAGACAGGCACGCCGGAGCGTTGGCGCCTGCGGGCGTCCGATCCGGGTTTTTCAGTGGATCTCGAGCTCGCGTCCGCAAAAGCGCCGGTCCTGAACGGGGATGCCGGCCTCTCGCAGAAGTCGGCCGAGCCCGGCAACGCTTCCTATTACTACTCGATGACGCGATGGCTGACCAACGGTTCGCTGCAACTCGGTGACGACACGTTTCGTGTCTCCGGCCTGTCCTGGCTCGACCGCGAATGGAGCACCAGCGCGCTGGCCGCGGACCAGCTCGGCTGGGACTGGTTTGCGCTCCAGCTGTCCGATGGTAGCGACCTGATGTTCTACAACCTGAGGAAGCTGGACGGCAGCCAGGACGCGCAAAGCGCGGGAACGTGGATCGACGAGGAGGGCAGGTCGCTGCATCTCGAACGTGACGACGTCGAGGTCACGGTCACGGACACGTGGGAGAGCCCGCAGGGTGGCGTCTACCCCTCGGCCTGGTCGCTGCGCGCGCCCGGGCAGGGGCTCGATTTGCGGATACGACCGGTCATGGCCGACCAGGAGCTGTTCACGACGGTGCGCTACTGGGAAGGTGCCGTGGATGTCGAGGGTGAACGCGACGGCAGGCCCGTCACCGGGCGCGGTTACGTCGAGCTCACCGGTTACGCCCAATAGGTCGCGCTTCGAGAAGTGCTCCCACGGAGTACGATTCCGCTGTAGGAGCGGGCCTCGGCCCGCGACTCGCCGTCCTCAAGAGAAACTCGCGGCGAGCGCCTCCCAGCTCGTGACCGGCAGCTCGCAATGCGTGCCCAGGCACCGGTAGGCGACGGTGTCATCCTCCATGGCGGCGCGGTCGGCAAGCGCGCCCGGCAGCGACTGCTCGTCGCGGGGGATCGCAAATACGAGGCGGCGCGGCGAGTAGAGTCTTGCTGCGGCGTCGCGCCAGCGCGCGACATCGTCCGCGTCGCCGCGGATGACGATGATCTCGGGGTGCGTGACGTATTCCTCGAGTGCCGTCAGCAACGTAACGTGGCCGTGCGGGTATTCGTCCATGGCGCGCCAGGCGGCGCGCAACGTCCGCTCGGCGGCATCGAGGTAGCGCGTCTCACCCAGCAGGAACCCGAGCCGCTGCAGCGCAAACGCGGCGATACCGTTGCCCGACGGCACGGATTCATCGGCGAGCGGTTTCGGCCGGTGAATGAGTTCCTCGTGGTCGTTGGCGGTGAAGAAGAATGCGCCGTTGTCCGTGTCTTCGAAGTGCTCGAGCAGGGTATCGGCGAGCATGATCGCAAACTCCAAATGCGCCGATGACCAGCGGGCCTGCAGTAATTCCAGCAGCGCGTCGAGCAGGAATGCGTGGTCGTCCAGGTAGGCGGGAAACCGCGCTTCGCCATCCTTGTAGCTTGCCAGCAGCCGGCCGTCGGCAACGAGCGTCCCGCGTATGAAGTCAACCGCGCCCGCGGCCACGTCGATCAGGTCGTGGCGCTCGAGCGCGGCTCCGGCGATGGCCAGGCCGCGGATCGCGAGCGCATTCCATGCCGTCAGCTGTTTTTCATCGCGGCCGGGCGGAACGCGCCCGGCGCGCGCCGCGAGGAGCGCCTGCCGGCCTCGGTCGATCGCGTCGAGCGCTTCGCTTTCGGTGACGCCGGCATCCGCCGCAACATCTTCGATCGACCGTTGCACGGTCAGGTGCCAGCGCCCCTCGAAATTGGCGGACGCGTCCAGGCCGAAGCGGCTGGCGAACAGCGCGTAGTCGGCTTCATCGAGCAATTCGCGGACCTGCTCGGGCGTCCACAGGTAGTAGAGACCTTCCTCGCCTTCGGAGTCGGCGTCGCGCGTGGCATAGAATCCGCCTTCCGGCGACCGCATGTCCGCGAGCATCCAGTCTGCGGTCGCTCTGGCAACGGCCGCGAATCGATCATCGCCGGTCGCGAGGGATGCCTGGGCATACAGCGCCAGCAAGGGGCCGTTGTCGTAGAGCATCTTCTCGAAATGCGGGATCTGCCAGTAGCGGTCAACGGAGTAACGGCAGAATCCGCCGCCCACGTGATCAAACAGGCCACCGTCCGCCATGCGCGTGAGCGTCAGGGTTGCCATGTAGAGCGCGTCGAGATCGGGATTGTCATCGCCGGCCGTATCGCGCCATTGCCTGAGCAGGCGGTCGATCGTCGTCGGGTGCGGGAACTTGGGCGCGCTGCCGAAGCCGCCGTATTCCTGGTCGAACGTCCCGCCGAGTGCGTTGCGCAGCTTGGCAAGCGGTTCGGCGGTGATGGCGAGTTCATCGCCTGCCGCCGGGGGCTCCAGCCGGCCGAGCACTTCCGTCAGCTTTGCGCCCTGGCGCCGGACCTCGTCGCGTTGCTCGCGGAAATACGTGGCCACACTCTTCAGCAGCTCGCCGAAAGCCGGCATGCCGTAGCGCGCCTCGTTCGGGAAATAGGTGCCGCCAAAGAACGGCCGCCGGTTGTCGGGATCGATGAACATGGTCAGCGGCCAGCCGCCAGTCCGCTGCGTGAGCAGCTGCTGCGCGGTCTGGTAGATCTTGTCCACGTCGGGGCGCTCCTCGCGGTCCACCTTGATGTTCACGAACAAGTCGTTCATGAGCTCTGCGGTCGCTTCGTCCTCGAACGATTCGTGCGCCATGACGTGACACCAGTGGCATGCCGAGTAGCCGATCGACAACAACACCGGCTTGCCCTGCTCGCGGGCGAGGGCAAACGCCTCGTCGCCCCACGGATACCAGTCGACGGGGTTGTCGGCGTGTTGCAGCAGGTAAGGGCTGGTTTCGCTGGCGAGTCGGTTCGGCATAGTAATCCGGGGACAGTAATCCGGGGACAGTGACCCTAATTGTTGTATGAGTGGATCATGTATACAACAATTAGGGTCACTGTCCCCCTAATTATGAGTGCCGCATGCTGACATACCCAGAGATCGATCCGGTCATCATCTCGATCTTCGGTCTCAAGATTCGCTGGTACGGCATGATGTACGTCCTTGGCTTCCTCGCAGGCTGGTGGCTTGCCCGACGCCGCAGCCGGCAGCCGTGGTCGACCATAACGCCGCAGCAGGTCGACGACCTCGTGTTTTACGTGATGCTCGGCGTCATAGCGGGCGGGCGTCTCGGCTACATCCTGTTTTACGGCTGGGCCAACATGGCCGAGGATCCGCTCTATATCGTCAAGATCTGGCAGGGGGGCATGTCGTTCCACGGCGGCCTCGCCGGCGTACTGATTGCGATGTGGCTTTATGGCCGCAAGCTCGGCAATACGATGTGGCAGATGACCGATTTCGTGGCGCCGCTCGTGCCGCTCGGGCTCGGCTTCGGGCGCATCGGGAACTTCATCAATGGCGAATTGTGGGGCAAGCCGACCGACGTGCCGTGGGGGTTCAACGTGCCTGACAAGGTCTTCGCGGGGTTTCGCGTCGGGGACGAAGTACTGCATCCCACCATGCTGTACGAAGCGGCTCTCGAGGGTTTCGTGCTGTTCGCGGTGCTGTGGTGGTTTTCGTCGAAACAGCGCCCCTACATGTCCGTGTCGGGGCTGTTCCTGTTGCTGTATGGCGTATTCCGCTTCTACATCGAGTTTTATCGTGTCCCCGACGCGCACATCGGCTACCTGGTTGCCGACTGGGTTACCATGGGCCAGATCCTAAGTACACCGATGATCATCGCCGGTGCCGTGCTTCTTTATCTAGCGTACCGGCCGAAGGCGAACAAGGAGGCAACTACCTGAAATGCAACAGTATTTGTCCCTCATGCGGCACGTCCGCGACAACGGCACCCGGAAAGAAGATCGCACCGGCACCGGTACGCTGTCGGTCTTCGGGTACCAGATGCGCTTCGATCTCAGCGACGGGTTTCCGCTCGTTACCACGAAGCGCCTGCACACGAAATCCATCATCCACGAGCTGCTTTGGTTTCTTAGCGGCGACCAGAATACGCGCTACCTGACCGAAAACGGTGTCTCCATCTGGAACGAATGGGCGGACGAGGACGGTAACCTCGGCCCGGTTTATGGCGTTCAGTGGCGCAGCTGGCCGGCACCCGACGGATCCTCGATCGACCAGATAAGCGAGGTCGTCCGGCAGCTGAAGGAAGATCCGGACTCGCGGCGCATCATGGTAAGCGCCTGGAACGTGGGCGAGATCGACAATATGGCGCTGCCGCCGTGCCACTGCCTGTTCCAGTTCTACGTTGCGGACGGCAAACTGTCCTGCCAGCTCTACCAGCGCAGCTGCGATATCTTCCTCGGCGTGCCGTTCAACATTGCTTCCTACGCGCTGCTGACGCACATGCTGGCGCAGCAATCCGATCTCGGCGTGGGTGATTTCATCTGGACCGGCGGCGACTGTCACCTCTACACCAACCACCTCGAGCAGGCCGACGAGCAGCTGTCGCGCGAGCCCCTGCCGTTGCCGCGTCTCGCAATCAGGCGGCGCCCCGAGAGCATCTTCGATTACCGCTTCGAGGATTTCGAAATCCTGAATTACGAAGCGCATCCGCATATCCGCGCCGCCGTCGCCGTATGACGGTCAGCCTGGTCGTCGCGGCATCGATCAACAACGTGATCGGGAGCGACGGCGGACTTCCGTGGCATCTCCCTGACGACCTGCGGCATTTCAAGCGACTGACCACGGGGAAACCCGTCGTCATGGGGCGAAGGACCTTCGAGTCGATCGGCAGGCCGCTGCCGGACAGGCGCAACATCGTGATGACGCGCGATCCGGATTACACGGCAACAGGCTGCGACATCGTGTCGTCCGTTAGCGAAGTGCTGGACCTCGTGGGAGACGCCGACGAAGTGATGATCATCGGCGGCGGGCAGGTGTACCGTGACTTCCTCGAGCACGCGGATCGAATTTACCTGACGCGTGTACAGGCGAACGTCGAGGGCGACACCTGCTTCCCGGAGATTGATGCGGCTGCCTGGCAGGTCGTGTCTTCCGAACACCATGCTGCCGACGAGAAGCACGACCATGCGTTCGACGTGATGGTGTTCGAGCGGCGGCCCGGGTGATTCAGGTGGTATCGAGGGCCAGCTGCAGCCGTTCGGCGCATTCGAAGACGTCGCCGTAGCTGTTATACAGCGGGGCGGGCGCGATTCGGATGACGTCCGGTTCACGCCAGTCGCCGATGACGTTGAGTTCGGTGAGTTTCCGGAACACCTGCCGCGGTTCCACGTCCTTGTCAGTTACGACCAGCGACAGCTGGCAGCCGCGCGCATCGGCCGGTGTGATGATGCCGATGCGGTCTCCGCAGCGCCGTTTGATCAGCCACTCCAGGTAGCCGGTAAGACGCTGCGACTTGTCGACGAGTTGTGGCAAGCCTGCCTCCGAAAAAATCTCCAGCGACGCGAGCATCGGCGCGAACGACAGCACCGGCGGGCAACTGAGCTGGAAGGCTTCCGCGCCCGGAGCCGGGTCGAAGTCGTCGCGCATCTGGAATCGTGTCGCTTCATCGTTGCCCCACCAGCCATGAAGCTGGTCGACCTTGCCGGGCGCGAGATGACGCTCGTGCACGAAAGCGCCGGCAATCGCTCCGGGGCCTGCATTCAGGTACTTGTAGCTGCACCACGCCGCAAAGTCGGGGCCCCACTCGTGCAAATCGAGTTCGATGTTGCCGATCGCGTGCGCGAGATCGAAACCGACACTGCAGCCGTGCTCGCGGGCCAACGCGCAAATGCCGGGCATGTCGAGAACCTGGCCCGAGTAATACTGCACGCCAGGCAGCAAAAGTAACGCCGTTCGCTCGCCCTCGCGCTCCAGCAGGGCGGCGAGGTCGTCGATGTACAGGATCTCGTCGTCGCGCGGCTGCCACGCCAGGAGATCTTCATCGGGATCGTGGCCGCGCATGCGAATCTGCGACGCCACCGCGTAACGGTCCGATGGAAACGCCGTCGATTCGATCACGATCCTGCGACGCGAACCCGCCGGCCTGTAAAAACTCGTCATCAACAGGTGCAGGTTGACCGTCAGCGTGTTCATCGCGACGACTTCCGATGGCTTCGCGCCGGTCAGGGCGGCGAGGGCCCCGGTCGCATGGCGCTGGTACGAGACCCACGGGCGCGCTGCTTCGAAGTGACCCTCCACGCCGCGTTCCGCCCATTCCGCGAGTTCCTCGGTGACGTACTGCGCGGCAAGCTTCGGCTGCAGGCCGAGCGAATTGCCGCAGAGGTAAACAACCCGCCGGCCGCCGCGTTCGCCGGGAAACTCGAAGCGGTCGCGAAAGCCGGCGAGCGGATCCTCGCTGTCGAGCCGGGCCGCGAAATCGGCGGAATCTTCGTAATGCATCAGTCCTGGCCGGGAACCTGGTACACGCGCGCCACCTTGGTGTCGAGCCGCACGGCCGTGAGCTGCCGGCCCCATACGCAACCCGTGTCGAGACTGACGAGTCCCGGTAACACGATCAGCCCGAGCTGCGACCAGTGGCCGAACACGATGCGCGAGTCTCCCCAGGCATGTTCCGGGAAGTCGAACCACGCGATACGCTTCTTGCCGGCCCGCCACGGGGCGCCCGTGGCGCGCATGTTGAGATGCATGTCGGGCGTCAACATGCGCATGCGCGTCAGGCAATTGATGATGAAGCGCAGCCGTCCGTAACCCTTGTGATCACCGGACCAGAAGCTGGGCCGGTTGCCGTACATCTTTGCGAGGAGAGCGCCGAACTTCGGACCCTGCAGGACGGCTTCGACCTCCGCGGCGCGCTTCAGTGTCTTGTTCACGCTCCACGTGGGGTGCGTACCCGCGTGCACCATTAGCGTATCGATATCCTCGCGATAATGCGCAAGCGGGCGATGCCGCAACCACTCGACGAGTTCGTCGATATCGGGTGCCCTGAGCGTCTTTGTCAGCGTGTCGAACTTGCCGGACAACGGGAAAGCCCCCTGCGACAACGCCAGCAAATGCAGGTCATGATTGCCAAGTACGGTAATGGCCGAGTCACCGAGCGACTTTACGAAGCGCAGGGTCTTGAGCGACTTCGGCCCACGATTGACGAGGTCGCCCGTCAGCCAGATCGTGTCCTTGGCCGGGTCGAAATCGACGGCATCGAGCAGCCGGCGGAACGGGTCGTAGCAGCCCTGCAGGTCCCCGATTGCGTATAGCGCCATGACCCGGCGTTCAGCTCAGTTCAGTACGCCCGGAACCGCCAGCGTAAACGGCGCGATCGGTGCGTCGAAGCTGATGCCGTTGTCGGTTTTCATACGGTAAAGACCCTGCATCGCGCCCACGGGCGTCTCGAGCACGGCGCCGCTGGAATAACGAAAGACCTCGCCGGGATCGAGATGCGGCTGTTCGCCCACCACGCCGTCGCCGCTGACTTCCTGGACTTTGCCGTTCGCGTCGGTGATCACCCAGTGGCGGCTGATCAGCTGCGCAGGGATTTCGCCTTCATTTGTGATCGTGATCGTGTACGCGAATACAAAGCGGCCGTCGTCGGGTTCCGACTGTTCGTCGACATAGTTGGTCGCGACCTGGATTCGAATTTCGCAGTTGCTCTTGTTCAATGGGAATCCCGTAAGTTCGAATAGCGTTGCTATTCTATCCCGAATCGCCGTCGCGCCGCGAAACGTAATTGGCCAGCGCCACGTAATCGGAAACCGGGATCGATTCGGGGCGTTTGCCAGGGTCGATGCCGAGCGAACGAAGTTCTGTCTCGTCAAGCATCGTCTTCAGGGCATTACGCAGGGTCTTGCGCCGCTGACTGAAAGCGGTTGCCACCAGGCGGCCGAGCAATTTTTCGTCGTCGATATCCGGCCGGCTGTTCCCGAGCGGCAGAAGCCGGGCTACGGCCGACATGACGGCGGGAGGCGGGTCGAAGCACTGCGGGCCGACTTCGAACAGCGCGTCAACCGATAGATGGCAGCCCAGCATGATGCCGAGCCGACCGTAGGTTTTGCTGCCGGGGCCCGCTGTCATCCGATCGACAACTTCCTTTTGCAGCATGAAATGCATGTCCGTGATGCATTCGCGGTTGTCGATCAGGTGAAACAGCAACGGGGTAGAGATGTTGTAGGGCAGGTTGCCGACAATCCGCAGGGAATCGCCGAGCGCGCAGTAATCGAATTTCAGCGCGTCGGCTTCGTGGATGGTCACGCTGTCGCGTTGCCCGAACCGGCGGCGCAGCGCCGCCGCCAGGTCGCGGTCCAGCTCGACGCAGTGCAGATGCCCAGCACGCTTCGCGAGGGATTCCGTGATGGCGCCGTGACCGGGACCGATTTCGACGATCGTGTCGCCCGGCTGCGGGTCGATCGCCTGCACGATCGCCTCGATGATCCCGGGGTCTCTCAGGAAGTGCTGGCCGAAGCGCTTGCGCGGTCGGTGCGCGTTCATCGCGGTTCGGTGAGCTTTGCGGCCATCTCGACGGCTGCGATGAGGCTGCCCGGCTCGGCTTTGCCGGTGCCGGCCAGGTCGAACGCGGTGCCGTGATCGACGGACGTGCGGACGATGGGCAGTCCCAGCGTGATGTTGACCGCCTCGCCGAAGCCCGCGTACTTGAGCACGGGCAGGCCCTGGTCGTGGTACATCGCCAGTATTGCGTCCTTGTGGCCGGAAGCCGGCGTAACGGCGGTATCCGCAGGCAGCGGTCCGCGCACCCGTTCGCCCTGCGCCGCCAATTCGGCGACGACCGGGGCAATGATCGCCGCATCCTCCGAGCCGAGATGGCCACCTTCGCCGGCATGCGGGTTGAGTCCGCAAACGACGACTTCGGGTTCAGCGATGCCGAAGCGGCTGCGCAAATCGTGCAGCAGGACTCGCAGCACACCACGCAGCCTCTCGGCCGTGATCGCGTCCGGCACGTCGCGCAGCGGCAGGTGTGTCGTCGCGAGGGCGATGCGCAAGTCACCGGCCGCCAGCATCATGACGGGTAGCGCTGCGCCGCTGCACCTGGCGAGGAACTCGGTGTGTCCGCTGAACGGAATCCCCGCGTCGTTGATGACACCTTTGTGCAACGGCGCGGTGACGAGCGCGCGGTAGCGCCCCTGCAGGCAGCCATCGACGGCGTGCCGCAAGCCGTCCAGCAGCGTTTGAGCGTTTGCCGTGTCCGGGCGTCCGCACTCAGCGGCGACGGGAAAACGGAAAGGGACTACGCGCAGCTCGCCGGTGGCAGCCTTGCCCGGCATGTCGCCTTCACTGGCGACCTCGGCGACGGAAACGTCGAGCCCGATTTGCGCTGCGCGTGAACGCAACACCGCCGGGTCCGAAACGACCACGAAGCCGGGCAGATCGTTGCGCTTCGCGAGTGCGAGGCACAACTCCGGCCCGATCCCGGCGGGCTCGCCGGCGGTTATTACGAGAGGTGCCGATGCAGACAAGGTGCTGGCGATTACAACCGCTTGACGACGAAAGCTTCGTCGCGAAGCCGGCTCATCCAGAGCTGCGTTTCGTCTTCCATCTTGCTGTTACGGATGCGCGCGTCACAGTTGCGTCGCTTGAGGTCCTCGGTGTTGTCGTAGACGCGCCGGTCGAGTACCTCGACGATGTGCCAGCCGAATGGGCTGCGGAACGGTTCGCTGATCTCTCCGATCTCGAGATCGTCCAGGACCCTTTCGAATTCAGGCACGAAGGAGCCCGGATCCGACCAGCCGAGGTCGCCGCCGACCGGTGCAGTCGGGCCGTCCGACAACAGTTTCGCGAGTTCGCCAAAATCCTCGCCTTCCTCGATACGTTCGAGCGCATTCTCGAGCTGCTGCTTCGCCGTCGCGTCGTCGATAATCTCGTTGGGCGTGATTAGTATGTGGCGCGCCTTGGTCTGGTTGATTTCACTGCGCTGGATCGCGCTGCGAAGCTCGTTTACCTTGACGATGTGATAGCTGCTCGAGGTACGGAACGGCTCCGAGATGTCACCGGCATTCATGTCCGCGAGGATGTCCACGAAGAACGAAGGAATCTGCTGCCCTTCGATCCAGCCGAGCGAGCCGCCGCGGAGCGAGGTGTCGCTCTGCGAGTAACGGATCGCCATTTCCCCGAAGTCGGCGCCATCGATAATCTGCTCGTAGATGCCCTGCGATTGCTTGCGGGTTTCCTCGATCTGCGCGGCGGTGGCTCCGTCCGGCAGGTTGATGAGGATGTGCGACAGGTTCCAGCTCGAGTTGACGACGACGTTGTCCTCCAGGTCGGTGATGCACTGTTCGATCTCCCGGTCGGAGACGTCGATTTCCTGGCCGACCATGATGCGGCGCAACTGTTCCAGAGTGATTTCATCGCGCATGCCACGGCGGAAATCCGCGTAGTCGATGCCGTCCGACGCGAGTGCGGCCGGCATCTGGTCGAAGGGAATGCCCGCCTGCTGAGCCATACGTGCGATCGAATCGTTCAGCATCTGGTCCGATACCGACAGGCCGATCTGGTTGGCGCGCTGCAGCTGTATCTCGGTGAGAATGAGACGTTCGAGGACCTGCTCCTCGAGCACGTTGGCCGGCGGCAGCTGGAAGCCCTGTTCCTGAGCACGCTTGCGGATCAGCGCAGTTTCGTCGCGGAGCTGGCTTTTCAGCACGACACCGTCGTTGACGATGGCCACCACACCGTCGAGGAATTCGCCGGTCTCGGAGAGCTCGTCGGCGACCGTCAATGGCGCCGCAGCAAGCACGGCAGCCGCGCATAAATACTTGATTTTTAACACTATTTACTACCGGGGCTCTGCAGAGTAGCCAAGAATACCACGTTCCAGCAATTTGTCAGCGGCGGTGCCGACGCTGGCCATGCCCTTCAATACCAGTTGCAGACCGTAGGTGGTGTCGCGAGTTCCATCGCGGGTAGAAATGTAGCGCCGGGAAACGAAGCGCAATCCCCAGCAGCAGCTCTCGTATTCGAACCCGTAGAATTCCTCGAGGGCTTTTTCGTCGCGGAACGAGTAATTGTAGCGGCCGACGAAGTTCCACTTCCTGCTGAGCGGCCACGACCAGGACACGTCGCCCTGTTCGAGCGAATCGCGCCGGAAGCGGTAGGCGAGGTTGATTATGCGGTTCGTTGCCGGACGGTACTGGAGCCGCGCCTGCGACTGCGTCGTGCCCCGGTCGCGGGTTCCCCACTGATGTCCGAGATCGAAATTCACGTTCCTGAAAAGCAGGAAACGCAGTTCGGCAATGTAGTCCGATGACTCGTCCGTGAAGTCAGGCGCGGTCGGCAGCGAAACGGCACTCGTGTTGAAGTAACGAATCTGCCCGATGGTGCCCGACATCAGTTCCTCGCCGGTGGCAACGTCGAGCACGCGCGAGGTGATACCGACGCTCAGCTGGTCCGTATCCGCGATACGGTCGACGCCCAGGAACCGGTTCTTGCGGAACAGCTGGACGAGGTTGAGGTCCGGCGTGATGGTGTCGAAGACGGGCAGGTCCGACTGGTCCTCGAACGGGACGTGCACGTACAGCAAGCGCGGTTCGAGGGTTTGTATCCGCTTCCTGCTGGAATTGTTGATCAGGCGTTCCAGCACCAGGCCGGTGTCCACGCTGGCGATCGGAAGCACGCGTTCGGGATTGTCACGCTGCCCCGGTTCCGTGTTACTGAGGTCGTAGCTGGTGTAGTCCAGGGCGATGGCCGGCGTGAAGAACAAGCCGGGACGCTCCAGCGGAAGCCTGAGTTCAGGCGCCAGGTTGAAACGCCAGCCGGTTACCCCGACGTTGCGGTCGAAATTCACGACCTCGCCGTCCAGGTTGATCGTCGATCCCAGCCAGAGACCAGGCCAGCGCCCGCGCGCCAGCAGCTGCGGCAGACGTCGGTAGGGTTCGTCGACATCCGCGATCGCGTCGTCGATCGTCTGGTAGTCCTGAACCTGGCCGAACAGCGACAGGTTGTCGGTGTGAAAGTCGAAGCGCAACGCACGGTTGAGGTGCGTGATGGTCGACGTGCTCAGGCTGCCGCCCAGGTCCTCGAAGTACTGGTTGTCCGAAACTTCGCGAAACTCGACCTGGCCGCGCAAGCGATTCCGGAACAGGCTCGTATGGTCGACCCCGACATAGCTGCGCGTCTCCCCGGTGAGGCTGTCGTCGTTCAGGTACTCGGCGTCGACTGCGCCGCTGTGGATTTTCGTGAGATAACGAAATTGAGTCTGTAACTGCAAGCCGCGGTCGGTCAGGAGTCGCGGCGTGAACGTCGCGTCATAATTGGGCGCAATGTTCCAGTACAGTGGCACGACGAGTTCGTTGCCGCTTCGACTCGTGCTGCCGATTTCGGGGGTCAGCATGCCGGACTTGCGCGCATCACTGATGGGGAATGACAGGTAGGGCGCGTAGAGTATGGGAATGCCCTGGAAGCGCAGTTTGACGCCCCGTGCCGTGCCGATGCCGCTGCGGCTGTCGAGATCGATGTCGCTGGCCAGCAATAACCAGTCGTTCGAGCCTGGCGGGCAGGTCGTGTAGCTGACATTGTCGAGCTGCAACAGCCCGTCCTGGCTTATCTGCAGCCGATCGGCGGCGCCCCTGGAGTTGTTGCTGCCCATCCAGAATTCGGCACCCGAGAAGCCGATTTGCCCCGAATCGTATTCGAACTCGGCGCTGTCGCTGCGAATCTGCGTACCGGGGTCCTCGTACCGCACGTCACCGCTCAGGTACAGCGACCGCGTTGCCGGGTCGTAGCGGGCGCTTTCTGCGCCCGCCAGCTTGTCGGCGCGCCGCAAAACGATGCCGCCGCTCAGTGACGCGGTGGGATCATCACCCAGCTGCGCTTCGACGCGGCCGGCCTCGAGCTGCACGGCATCGGGATTGTCGAGCGGAACGGCTCTCGGTGCATCATCGGACAGCCGGGTGCCCAGCGCATTTTCGCAGACGAGCGGATCGGCGGCGTGGGCGATAGACAGACCGAACAGGCCGATCGATGTGATCAGGTATCTGGAGAACAAGTTTGCGACCGAACCCAATGCTCGAGAGGAAGTACTGACACCGGGATGTTATCAGGCATTCTTATTTGTTACCTTGTTTGCTACCTTGGCACAGTTTGTCAGGCGCTTCAACGCGTTACGGAGACAACCGATTAAGCAGTCGAAAGCCGGGGCCGATGCCCGCCTGCAAGCCCTGAATCGCTGGGTCGCGGGTATCGACGCGATCCGCGGCGGCACCCTCGCGCCCGCTTCGGGCGATGCAAGCTTCAGGCGCTACTTTCGATTGCAGCAGGGGGGTGGAAGTTTCATCGTCATGGACGCGCCGCCGCCGCAGGAAGACTGCCTGCCGTTCATCCGGGTGGCCGGTTACCTCGAGGCAATGCAGATCAATGCGCCACGCGTCATCGAAGCCGACCTCGACCAGGGCTTCCTGCTTTTGACCGACCTGGGTTCCACGTTGTATCTCGACAGTCTCCAGGCGGATGCATCGCGTGCAGACATGCTTTACGGCGATGCGCTGTGCGCGCTTGCCACGATGCAGACACGCGGCGCTGCATACCAGTCATTGTTGCCGCCGTACGACGAGCAGTTGCTGCGTTTCGAGTTGTCGTTGTTCCACGACTGGTTGTGCGGCACGCACCTCGGAATGGAATTCGACGAAACGGAAGAGGCTGCCTGGCAGTCGCTTTGCGACATGCTCGTGCGCAATGCAATGGAGCAACCACAGGTGTTCGTGCACCGGGATTACCATTCGAGAAACCTGATGGTGACGAGCGAGGCAAACCCGGGTGTGCTCGATTTTCAGGACGCGGTCGAGGGTCCGGTGACCTATGACCTCGTGTCCCTGCTCAAGGATTGCTATATCAAGTGGCCGGCAGAGCGCATAGCGGAATGGGCCGCGGATTACTACGGACTTCTTGATCGCGCGATGCGTGCGACGATCACGCAACGGGACTTCACGCGTGCGTTCGAACTCATGGGCGTTCAGCGGCACCTGAAAGCCGCCGGAATTTTCTGTCGTCTCAATCATCGCGACGGCAAGCCGGGTTATTTGTCCGACATACCGCGCACGCTGTCCTACATCGTGGATCTCGCACCGCGCTACGGGGAGCTCGAATTCCTGGTGCGGCTGATAACCGACCGTTGCCTGCCGCGGCTGGAGTCCCGGCAATGATCGCGATGATCCTCGCCGCGGGTCGCGGCGAGCGTCTGCGGCCGCTTACCAATGACACGCCCAAGGCGCTGGTCGAAGTGCGCGGCCGGTCGCTTCTCGAACGGCATCTCGATCGACTCGCTGGCGCAGGCATCAAAACCGTGGTGATCAACCTCGGCTGGCTGGGTGACCGGATATTCGAGAGAGTCGGGTCGGGCGATGAGTATGGACTCGATGTCATCTATAGCCCCGAAGGCGACAACATTCTCGAAACGGGCGGCGGCATACATCGTGCGCTGCCGCTGCTCGGGCAGGATCCGTTCCTCGTGGTCAATGCAGATATCTACACGGATATGCCCCTGCCGCCGGCCGGGCTGGCTGACGCGGACGCGTGCCACCTGGTCCTGGTGCCGAAACCCGCCCACAAGCAGCATGGCGATTTCGATTTGAGTAACGGTCGCGTCTGTGAAGGTGAAAATCCTGCGTACACGTTTTCCGGCGTCGCTATTTACCGGCCGGCATTTTTCGCCGGCTGCGAACCCGGGCGTTTTCCGCTCGCACCGATGCTGAAAGCAGCCGCCAGGGCCGGGCGCGTCGCCGGTAGCCTGTACGAGGGACTGTGGGAGGACGTCGGTACGCCCGAGCGTCTCGCCGACCTCAACCGCCGGTGACTATGTCGGCATCCTGCAAACGCAGGTGTTTCAGGAAATGCGGCAGCAGCTTGTCCCGCACGGCGTCGAGGGTGCTGTCACCACCGAGCGTGGCGAGATCGGTCATTTCGAGACCCGCGTAGCCGCAGGGGTTTATGCGCAGGAACGGCTCCAGATCGACCGAGACGTTGAGCGCCATGCCGTGATAGCTGGCGCCGCGGCGGATACGCAGACCGACGCTCGCAAACTTGCTGTCGCCAGCGTAAACGCCTGGCGCATCGGGCCTTGCCTTTGCGTCTATGCCGTAGCCGGCAGCGAGGTCCACGACGCTCTGCTCGAGGGCGGTCACGAGATCGCGTACGCCGAGGCCGAGCCGTTTCAGGTCGATGAGCGGGTAGATCATCAGCATGCCGGGTCCGTGGTAGGTAACCTGGCCGCCACGGTCGATCTGTACGATCGGGATATCGCCCGTCGCAAGCAGGTGCTCACGTTTTGCGTTGATGCCCAGCGTAAAAACCGGCGGGTGTTCGGTAAACCAGATTTCGTCAGCGGTTTCGGCCGTGCGCGAATCGGTGAAGCGCTGCATCGCCCGCCACAAGGGTTCGTAGTCCTGCAGCCCGAGGTTGCGGACAGTAAGGCCTGAAGAGAGTTTCTGTGCGGGCCTGCTCACAGCGCCATTATGACATCGTCGTGCGCCGTCGCGTCGCGGTAGATGTTGTCGAGTTGTTCGCGGCTTTCAGCGATGACCGTAACGGTGACCGATACGAAACGGCCGTTGCGGCTCAGCGAACTCTCGATGGCGTCGTCTTCGAGCGGGCCCGTGTGCTTCTCGACGAGTTCCCGTGCGGTCTGACGGAACTCGTCGGTCTCGCGCCCCATCAGCTTTATGGGGAACGAGCACGGGAACGTCATGATGGACTCGTCGCCCATCGCCGCTACTCGAGCCAGAGCATGACGGTGTCGACAGTGCGTTGCCAGATCGATCCACTCGGATTTTCGTCGAGCGCGCGAAGCTGTTCCTGCACCAGGATTTCGTCGTTCAGGCTGACCTTTAGTTCGCCGAGCGGCTGGCCAGCCGCGACGGGCGCCTCGATCACGGCGGGCATATTGTGCACAGAGTCGAGCGAGTCATAGGCGCCGCGCGGCACGGTGATATACAGATCTTCCATCACGCCGAGCGCCGAGTACTCGTTCGCTGACTTCCACACGCGGGCGCGAGTGATCTCCTCGCCGGCCCTGTACAGCAGGCGCGTTTCGAAGAAGCGGAAGCCGTAGTTGATGAGGGCCTGGCTGCCGTCGATGCGCGCCTTGTCACTACCTGTGCCCAGTACGACGGAAATGACGCGCATTCCATCGCGCTCGGCCGATGCAACGAGGCAGTAACCCGCGGCCTCCGTGTGGCCGGTCTTGAGTCCGTCGACGGAGTCGTCACGCCACAGCAGGCGGTTTCTGTTCGGCTGCGTGATGTCGCCCCACTGGAATTCCTTGATCGCATGCCACTTGTAATGGTCGGGGAATTCCTCGATCAGGGCGCGCGCAAGGATCGCGAGGTCGCGTGCGGTCGAGTAATGGTCGTCATGCGGCCAGCCTGTCGCGTTGACGAAGTGCGTGGAGGTCATCCCGAGGGTCTGCGCGAACTGGTTCATCATTTCCGCGAATACCGCTTCCGAACCGGCTACGTGCTCGGCGAGCGCCACGCTTGCGTCATTGCCAGACTGCACGATGACGCCCAGGAGCAGGTCCTTGACGCGCACCCGGTTGCCGACTTCGATGAACATTCGGGAGCCCTGCATGCGCCATGCCTTTTCACTCACCGTGACTTCGTCCTCGAGCGTGATCTGGCCTTCCGCGATGGCGTGGAAGATCACGTAGGTCGTCATCAGCTTGGTCAGGCTGGCAGGCGGAACCGGCGTATCGGGCTTCAGCGATGCGAGTTCGCGGCCCGACTTCGCGTCGATCATCAGGTAGCTCGAGGCGCCGATGATGGGCGGGGCCGGGACCGGGCGCGACTGGGCGAAAACTGTGGTGCTGGCCAGCAACAGGCACAGAACAGGTACGAAATGCTTCATTCGATCACAGAGGGGAATCCAAACGGGCGGCTATTTTAACCTTATTGCCGGCCGTTTGTGTTGCTCGGCTGCAGGAGCGGTCTGCAGGAGCGGTCTGCAGGAGCAGGCCCGGGCCCGCGATGTGTCGCGGTTCGAGAACCGCTCCTACAGATACGTGCAACCCCCGGGGATCTCGGTCAGGCAGCGGCCGCCATCAATTCATCCCAGGTCATTTCGAGCGTCTCGTCGACGGCTCCGTCGCCATCGACGTCGATTTCAAGCCGGACCGTATTGGCGTCCAGCGCAATCATGACGATGACGGCCTGGTCGGCACCTTCGATACGCAGCTCGCCGACGAAAGGATAATCCTCGCCCATGGATTCCAGCGCCAGCGACGTCGTCACCGTTACCGCGCCGCCGATCCGGGGGCTCGAAATAGTAAACGACGTTTCGACCGTAACGGCGACCGGGAACACGGACGCGTCCTCGGTAATCGTGACAGTAAAATTCGTGAGAATTTCTTCAGTGCCTTCCGACGTCGTAACGAAGGTGTTTGTCGTGATCGAGATCGTCGTAACCGGCGGATTCAGGCTATTGACTTCAAGGCTCATGGTGCCGTCCGCCCTGGTGGTCTCGCCACCCTCGGTGACTGCAAAGTCGGTGAAGTCGATCTGCATGCCGAGCAGGAAGCTGTCGGTTGCCGGATCGCCGACGAGGTCGGCAATAGTGATCGTCATGCCACCATCCACGACCACGCCCGCGCCGTCGTTGCAGTTCGTGAATTCAAAAATGAAACTGTCGTTGATGGACGGCTCGAGCGGGTTGTCGACGATGACCTGCACATCGACAGTGCCGGAGACCGCACAGTTCTCGAGGCTGGCGCTCGTCGCATAGAGTTGCGACGGAGCTGCCGACTTCATCGCGGCTGAGAGGATCGGCGAAACTGCGGCGTCTTTGCCGGTCGCTGCAATGGGGATATCCGGCGTGAATATCGATGAAAAGACGCCCTGGCCCATTGCCACTTCGGCAACGGTACCCGCAATCATGGGTGCATTCTGGGCGGTTATGGTGGCGGGCTCGGCGGCGGGCGTGCCACCGGTCAGTCCACCACTGTCGTCGTCGCTGCTGCCGCCGCATGCCGCGAGTAACATGACGCCTGCCGCGGCGATACATGAATTCCTGAGTGCCTGTTTCATAGCGATCTCCCGCACGAATTACGCCGATTTTCGCACGACGGGTGTAGCGATAATGTGAACTGTGTCTACAGCGTGACCAGGTAGGGATCCGTGATGCCGAGCGTTTCGAGCTTCAGGACGAGCGCATCGTAGGCGTCCACGCCGTCGATCGGACCGATGCGCACACGATAGATTGGGGGCGTCGCGGCCTCGTCGGCGAAGATGAATGCGCCGCCGATACCACCTGACATTAACGCCGAGCGGCGGCGTTCGGCATTCTCCCGGTCGCCGAATGCACCGACCTGAACGAAAATTTCGCTATTCGCCTGCATGTCGGGCTGCGCCTCCGGCTGCGAAGCCGGTGGCTGGGCGGGCTCGACGATGCGTACCGGCCGGTCGCCTGGCGGTTTGTCGAACGTTATGGCCGTTACTTCGACGAGACTCGTGCCGTCACGAACCATGTCGAGCTTCAGCGCGGCGGCGTACGACAGGTCGATGATGCGGTTGTGAACAAACGGCCCGCGGTCGTTGACGCGAACGACGATGCTCTTGTTGTTGCGCAGGTTCCGCACCTTGACGTAGGTGGGCAGCGGCAGCGTCTTGTGTGCTGCCGTCATCGCATACATGTCGTACGGTTCCCGGTTCGACGTAAGGCGGCCGTGAAACTTCTTGCCGTACCAGGACGCGACGCCGCGCTCCTTGTAACCCGATCCGCTGTCCATGACCCGGTAGGTTGAGCCGAGCACTTCGTAGACCGGACCGTTGCCATAGCGGCTGCGTGGTTCGGGGCGCGGCACGGGGTCGGCTGGAAGGTCAGGTATCGAGACACTCCCCGATGGTGCGCTGTCACGCACGTTACCGCCGCAGGCCGCCAGCGACAGCGTGGCGAGCGCGACTACGCCGATTACGACACGGCTACGATGCACTGCGGCTAACCTCGAGCGCTATCGCCTGGCCGAGCTGGTGCACGGCCAGCGCATACATCACGTTGCGGTTGTACCGCGTGATGACGAAGAAATTATGGAAGCCGACCCAGTGCTCGAGACCGTCGGCACCTTCATAGGTGAGCAATTCGCTCTTGCTGTCGCCGGGCAGGTCAGTCACGAACATGACGCCCTTACGGCTCAGCGATGCTACCGTCTCACTGGGTTTGAGCGTGTTTCTGGGCTCGGGTACAGGCCCCTGCCAGCTGCCGCCCAGCGACGCCTGCGCCGCGACGTCCTCGCCCGACTTCCAGCCGTGTTCGAGGAAGTAATTCGCGATGCTGCCCGCAACGTCGGTCCAGTCGTTCCAGATGTCCCGCTTGCCGTCGCCGGTTGCATCGACGGCATATGCTCGAAAGCTCGACGGCATGAACTGCGGACGACCCATGGCGCCTGCATAGGAACCCGTTGCGTCGGTGGCCTGCATACCCTCTTCGCGCACGAGCAACAGGTACTCCTCGAGTTCACGGCGGAAGAACTTCGCGCGGGGCGGATAGGAGAAGGCCAGCGTGGACAGCGCATCCAGCACCCGGAAACTGCCGGTAATCCGGCCGAAGTAGGTCTCGACGCCGATGATGCCTACGAGCATTTCCATCGGCACGCCGGTCGACTCGCTGACCTGGCGCAGCGCGTCCTCGTTGTCGGCCCAGAACTGCGCGCCGGCCTGGATACGTTCCGGCGTGATAAAAATCTTGCGGTACTCGGCCCAGCTCTTGGTCTTCTCGGCGGGCCGCGCAATGGCATCGAGGATCGACTGCTTGACCTCGGCGGCGCCGAGCGTATCCCGGATTTCCTCGCGGTCGAAGTCATGTTGCTCGACCATGGAGTCGATGAACGCCTCCACCTCCGGCTGATCGAGATCGATGGCCAGCGCGCTGGCGACGGAAAGGAAGCAGAGGGTAACGCCCGCGAGCAATCGTAGAGTCATTATTGCGGTAACAATTTCCGGTGGGAATGAATCGACATGAGAATACCGAAACCGGCCATCAGCGTCACCATCGACGTTCCGCCGAACGAAACGAGCGGCAGCGGCACGCCGACGACGGGAACGAGCCCGGTGACCATCGCGGTATTCACGAACACATAGACGAAAAACGTCAGGCTGATCGAACCGGCGAGCAGGCGGGCGTAAGTACTGTGAGCCTGGATTGCGATGAACAGCCCGCGGGCGACGACGAACAGGTAAAGCGCCAGCAGCGTGAGTACGCCGAGCAGGCCGAGTTCCTCGCCCATGACCGCAAAAATGAAATCGGTGTCGCGTTCCGGGAGGAATTCGAGCTGTGCCTGCGAACCGTTTGTCCAGCCCTTGCCGAACAGTCCGCCGGAACCGATCGCGATCTTGGACTGGATGATGTTGTAGCCTGCGCCGAGCGGATCGCTGTCCGGGTTCAGCAGGGTCAGCACGCGTTGTTTCTGGTAGTCCTTCATGAACGTCCACAGCGCGTAGGCGCCCGGGACCGACAACACGCCGAGCGCCAGCATGAGGCGAATCGGCAGGCCGGCCAGGACGACAACGATTACACCCGATGCCGCGATGAGCAAAGCGGTGCCGAGGTCCGGCTGGCGGGCAATCAGGATCGTCGGCGCAACGATGATCAGGGCGATGATCATGATCTGGCTGAGCCGCGGCGGTATCTGGCGGTCGTGCAGGTACCAGGCGGCCATCATCGGCACGGCGAGCTTCATGATCTCCGACGGCTGGAACCGGATGCCGACATCCAGCCAGCGCTGTGCGCCCTGGCTGACCTCCCCGGTAATGAGCACGAGCGCAAGGAGGACGAGGCCGCCGAGGTAGGCCCACGGCGTCCACCGGCGCAGGAAGTCCGGCGAAAACTGTGCGGCCACCAGCATGGCGACGAGCGCAACGCCAAGGCGGATCACCTGGTTCACCCACAGCCGCATGTCTTCGCCGACCGCGCTGTACAGGACCACGAGGCCGAAAGCACAGATCAGCAGCAGCCCGCCGAGCAGCGGCCCGTCGATGTGCAGGCGGCGAAGCGCCCGCGTAAAGTCGCCGAGCGGTGCGGCCCTGCCGGTCATGAGGCGCTGTGTGTCAATCAGACGCATCGTCGAATCCGAGGTAGGTGTCCATGATGGCCTTCGCGATCGGCGCCGCGACGCCGCTGCCGCTGCTGCCGTTCTCGACAATGACGGCAACCGCTATCTGCGGGTTTTCCACCGGCGCGAACGCGATGAACAGGGCGTGATCCTTCAGGCGTTCCTCGATCTCGTCCTCGTCGTATTCCTCGTCCTGGCCCACAGAGAACACCTGCGCGGTGCCGCTTTTCCCGGCCATGCTGTACGGTGCGCCGCTGCCCACCGCGCGCGCGGTGCCGCGCGGGCCCTGCATCACGCTGTTCATGGCGCCGATGACCGTGTCCCAGTTCGTATTGTCATCCAGCTCGATGTCGTCGAGCCGCACCGGAGGCGCGAGCGTACGCTCGCCGCTCAACGGGTCTTCCCACGCGGCGACGATGTGCGGTTCGTAGCGGATGCCGCGTGTGGCGAGTGCCGCGGTCGCCGTAGCCAGCTGCAGCGGCGTCGTCAGCATGTAGCCCTGGCCGATGGACGCGATCACCGTCTCGCCCTGGTACCAGCGCTGGTCGGCGCGATTACCGAAGGCATTACGCTTCCACTCGGTGGACGGCACCAGTCCCGAGCGTTCACCGGCGACGTCGATACCGGTCGCATTACCGAGACCAAAGCGCGTGAGATAGTCGTGCATGCGATCGATGCCGATCTCGTTGCTGATCTCGTAGAAATAGACGTCGCAGGACTGCGCGATGGCTTCGTGAATGTCGACTTCGCCGTGCCCTTCGGGTTTCCAGTCGCGGTAGCGATGCGTCGTGTTCGGTAGCATGAAGAAGCCGTAACACACCGTCCTTCGCTCGAGGTTGGTCGCGCCCGTCTCGAGCGCCGCGAGCGCCAGCATCGGCTTGATCGTTGAGCCCGGCGGGTAGGTTCCTCTGACGGCACGGTTGTATAGCGGACGGTCCATGTCCTGCTGCAGCGCCGAGAACTGCGACCGGCTCATGCCGACGGCGAACAGGTTCGGGTCGAACGACGGCGCGCTGACGAGCGTGAGGATCTCGCCGCTCCATGGATCGATCGCGACCACGGCGCCGCGCCGCCCGGCCAGCTGCTCGGTGGCGAGGGCCTGAAGTTCGAGGTCGATACTCAGGTACAGGTTATCCCCGGGCGTCGGGTGTTCGTCGGCAGGCAGGGTTTCCTGCAGGTCGCGGGACTCCGCCGGAACGCGTCGGCCGCGCGCGTTGGTCACGATGTGCTGGAACCCGGAGTCGCCATGCAGGCGCGACTCGTAGCTGTTCTCGATGCCGGTCTTGCCGGTCTGCGTTGTGCCTGCATAGCGCGACGGATCCAGTTTCTCGAGATCCGACGTGGACATTGCCCCCACGTAGCCGACGGCGTGAGCGATGTACTCGCCCTGAGGGTAGTGGCGCACGAGCCGCGGCCTGAAATCGACGCCGGGGAAGCGCGGCCGTTGTATAGCGAATCTGGCGATCTGCTCGTCGTCGAGCCGCGGGTTGAGTGCCACCGGCTTGAAGCGTGGCCCGCTTTCGCTGAGATCCTTTATGCGCGGGATGTCGCTTGCGTCAATAAGCTCCAGCCCGACCAGCCGCTGCAGGGTCGTATCGATATCGGCCACCTGCTCCGGTATCAGCTCGAGCTGGTAGGCGGGCAGGTTTTCCGCCAGCACGC
>Ga0193948_1000012_pt1 | contig 30331 bp, 32 predicted proteins | sample FRT_12_MG_FD_161659 | JGI IMG/M metagenome (GOLD analysis project Ga0193948, IMG submission 161659) | Sediment microbial communities from the Broadkill River, Lewes, Delaware, United States - FRT_1-2_MG | ecosystem: Environmental > Aquatic > Freshwater > River > Sediment | place: USA: Delaware... | reverse complement strand
CCGCAAGCAGTCCGTCGGGCTCCCGCATTGCGCGGCTGATATCGGGAAACGCGTCCGGCGGGTCGTTCGCGGCGATCCACGCAATGCGGTTGTTGGTGCTCAAGACTCGTCCCCCGAGCCATCGTCCCGGTAGGGGCTGCGCGCGTCGACGGTCTCGATGTAGCGGTCGACGTAGCGGGCTTCCTCCTCGAGATAATTCTCTATTGCAGACAGGAACTGAGGATGCGCGAGCCAGTGCGCGGACCAGGTCGACTGCGGAGCGAATCCGCGGCTGATCTTGTGTTCGCCCTGCGTGCCCGGTTCGAAAAGCTGCAGACCCTTGTCGATGCAATAGTCGATACCCTGGTAATAGCAGGTCTCGAAGTGCAGCGCGTTGTGATGGCCGTCGCTACCCCAGTAGCGGCCGTAGAGCGCGGTGGGGCTTTCGAAAAACACGGCGGCGGCAATGGGCTCGGCATCCTGTTCGGCGAGGATGACCAGGATGTTGTCGGGCAGCGTTTCGCCGATTCTGAGGAAGAAGTCGAGGTTGTAGTAGGGCAGAGAGCCGCGCCGCATGAACGTGATGCTGACGAACCTGTAAACCAGCTCCCAGGTTTCCGTGCCGATCTCGGCACCTTTCAGGCGCCTGAAGCGAATGCCGGCCTCGCTGACACGGCGCCGATCGCGCCGCGCTTTCTTGCGTTTCGACGCCGTGAAGGTCTGCAGGAACTGGTCGAAGTCGGCGTAATCGCGATTGTGCCAGTGAAACTGGCAGTCCTTGCGAACCTGTAATCCGGCGTCGCGTAACAGCGGCAGCTCCTCGTGGGTCGGGAAGAGCACGTGTACCGACGAACAAGCCGTGCGCTCGGCGAGTTCGATCGCACCGTCGACGAGCGCGCGGGCGGCAGCCGTATCACCCGGATCCGCGAGCAACAATCGTCTGCTCGGTGCCGGCGTGAACGGGACTGCCGAGACGAGTTTGGGATAGTAGCGGAGCCCTGCCTGTTCGTAGGCGCGCGCCCATGCCCAGTCGAAAACGAACTCGCCCCAGGAATGTTCCTTCTGGTAGAGAGGCATCGCCGCAACCAGCCGCCCATTGCGCTCCAGCGTAAGGTGACGCGGGGTCCAGCCGGCATCTTCGGACACGCAGCCCGTTTGCTCGGCGGCGAGCAGAAATTCGTGGCGCAGGAAGGGATAGGTATCGCCCGCCAGGGCATTCCACGCGTCCGGCGCGATGTCGGCGATGGCCTCGTGGACAGTTAGCCGCATTCTCCCGATGGCGGATCAGGCGGCCGCGTCGCCGCTTTTCAGCTCGTCGCCGGCTGCGACGGCGTCGAGGTATTTCTCCGCGTCGAGGGCCGCCATGCAGCCGGCGCCGGCCGACGTGATGGCCTGCCGGTAAACGTGATCGGCGACGTCACCGGCGGCGAAGACGCCCGGCACGCTGGTCGCGGTCGCGTCCCCGTCGATTCCGGATTTCACGACGATGTAGCCGTTTCGCATATCCAGCTGCTCTTCGAACAGGCCGGTATTCGGCTTGTGCCCGATGGCGATAAATACGCCGGAGAGATGGATGTCCCGGGTCGGCAGATCACCCGTGGTACTGCGAATTCGTATGCCGGTTACCCCGGAATCGTCGCCCAGTACCTCGTCGAGCACATGATTCCACTGTATATCGACCTTGCCTTCCCTCGCTCGTTCGAACAGCCGGTCCTGGAGAATCTTCTCGGCCCGCAAGGCATCCCGACGATGCACCAGCGTGACCCTGGATGCCAGGTGGCTCAGATACAGGGCTTCCTCGACCGCGGTATTGCCGCCACCGATGACGGCGACGTCCTTGCCTTTGTAGAAGAACCCGTCACAGGTCGCGCAGGCCGAGACGCCGCGGCCCTTGAACGCCTCTTCCGAGGGCAGCCCCAGGTACTGGGCAGTAGCACCCGTGGCGATGATGAGCGCGTCGCAGGTGTAGCTCGCGTAATCACCGTCGAGCCGGAATGGCCGCGCTGACAGGTCCGCGGTATGGATGTGGTCGTTGATGATCTCCGTGTCGTAACGTTGAGCGTGCCGCAGCATACGGTCCATCAGCTCCGGTCCCTGCAGCCCCTCGACGTCCCCGGGCCAGTTGTCGACGTCAGTCGTGGTCATGAGCTGGCCACCCTGTTCGACACCGGTGATGATGACCGGATCCAGGTTCGCACGTGCAGCGTAAACGGCGGCCGAATAACCGGCGGGTCCCGAGCCGAGAATCAGAACCCGGCAATGCTTCAAGTCACTCATGTATAATTTGCCCCTGGCGAATTTCTAGAGTCTGACGACAGAACAAGAGCCGGACCTGCGGCTTGGCCAACAGGTTTTCAAGGCTGTCGACGGTCGTCATGATGTCCTTGGGCTAGTGTAGGGAAAACGGAACGGGTGAGCATCCATAATCACGGCCGGATGGCGGGCACGCGAGCACGACAGGGCTTGCAGGCGTCGCACTGCTTGCATCAGAATTGGTTTTTGAGTCTGTTATAGTTCTTTAAAATCAGTCTACTAAGAACTATTCGTTACACGTTACCTCAAATATGGCAAAAGCCCGCAAATCCATCCAGCCCGCATCCGGTTTGTCCGCCCAGGTGCACCGGGCACTGAGAGAAGGCGCACTGTACGTATTCGGCGCGCTCGCCTTCATTCTGTGGTTTGCCCTGTTTACTTACGATCCGGCGGACCCCGGCTTCAGCCAGGCGACGGCGGGAACGGAAGTGCAGAATGGCGTCGGTCGCGTGGGCGCGCTGGTTGCCGACCTGCTGTTCAATTTCTTCGGGCGCCCTGCGTATCTCTTCACGGTCATGGTTTTCTACCTGGGCTGGATGCTCTACCGCGAGCAGAAGACCCAGCAGGCGCTGACAAAGATGGACTTCATCCTGCGTTTCGGCGGATTCCTGGCGACGCTGATCACGAGTTGCGCGCTGTCGACACTGCACTTCTCGCCCGTGGGGTTCAACGAGACGGCGGGGGGGATCGTCGGGCAGGTGGTCGGCCACAGCCTCGAGTCCGTCATGAAGCTGCTCGGCGCCAGTACGCTGTTATTCGTGCTGTGGGTAGCGTCCGTGTCGCTGTTCCTCGGCATCTCGTGGTTCAGCGTCATGGACCGCATCGGCCACTGGTGCCTGGTTGCTTTCGAGAAAGCCCAGTTCAGGATCGGCGAGATTCGCGATCGGGCTGAAGGTCGCCGGCAGCAGGCCGCCCGGCAGGACATTATCGAGGTTGAGAAGAAGCGCACGGCGGGACGCCCGCCGCCGCGCATCGAGCCCGTCATGCCGTCGCTCGAACCGAGCGCCAGGGCCGAACGTGAGCGCCAGGTGCCGCTGTTCGAACCGTCGGCGGCCGGCGAGCTGCCGCCGTTGTCGCTGCTCGACGACCCACCGGCGCAGAAGCAGGGCTACTCGGAAGAGTCTCTCGAGGCAATGTCCAGGCTGGTGGAGCTCAAACTGCGCGACTTCGGCATCGAGGTCGAGGTCAAATCGGTTTCGCCCGGCCCGGTGATCACCCGATTCGAACTCGATCCGGCGCCTGGTGTAAAAGTCAGCCAGATCGTGAATCTTGCAAAGGACCTCGCACGCTCGCTGTCCGTGGTCAGCGTACGGGTCGTCGAGGTGATCCCCGGCAAGTCCTTCGTGGGGCTCGAGATCCCGAATGAAAACCGGCAGCTGGTTACGCTCGGCGAAATCCTCAAATCCAAGGCGTACGACAAGGTCGTCTCGCCGCTGACGCTGGCGCTGGGCAAGGACATTGGCGGTAACTCGGTCGTTGCCGACCTCGCGCGTATGCCGCACCTGCTTATCGCCGGCACGACCGGCTCCGGTAAATCGGTTGCCATCAATGCAATGGTGCTGAGCATCCTCTACAAGACGCAGCCGGAGCAGGTTCGACTGATCATGATCGATCCGAAGATGCTCGAATTGTCGGTGTACGAGGGCATACCGCATCTGCTGACGCCGGTTGTCACCGACATGAAGGAAGCGGCGAACTCGCTGCGCTGGTGCGTTGCGGAAATGGACCGTCGCTACCGGCTGATGGCGTCCCTGGGCGTGCGCAACATCGGCGGCTACAACCGCAAGGTCAACGAAGCCATCGCCGCCGGTGAACCGATCAAGGACCCGACGTTTACGCCGCCGCCGTTCGAGGACGAGGAGAAGCCGGTCGAGCATCCTACGCTGACGCCGCTGCCGTTCATCGTCGTTATCATCGACGAACTCGCCGACATGATGATGATCGTGGGCAAGAAGGTGGAGGAACTCATCGCACGGCTTGCCCAGAAAGCGCGAGCGTCCGGCATCCACATGCTGCTTGCGACCCAGCGTCCCTCCGTCGACGTTATTACGGGCCTGATCAAGGCCAACGTGCCGACGCGCATCGCGTTCCAGGTGTCGGCCAGAGTTGATTCGCGAACGATCCTCGATCAGCAGGGCGCGGAGAACCTGCTCGGCCACGGCGACATGCTCTATCTGCCGCCGGGAACCTCCATGCCGGTACGCGTACACGGCGCGTTCGTTGCCGATCACGAGGTGCACTCGGTCGTACGGCACCTGAAGAAGAGCGGTACGCCACGCTATATCGATGAAATTCTGGAGGGTCCCACGGGTCCAACACCAGGACTGACCGGGATCGATCCGGCCCCGCTCGATAGCGCGGATGCGGAGCAGGACCCTTTGTACGACCAGGCTGTGCAGGTCGTCATGGAAACGCGCAAGGCGTCGATTTCGGGTGTGCAGCGGCGCCTTAAGATAGGCTACAACCGCGCAGCACGCATGGTTGAATCGATGGAAGCGGCGGGTCTTGTCGGACCGCTGCAGCCGAACGGGACGCGCGAGATTCTCGTGCCGGCCGCCGCTGCCGAGGACTGAGTTGAATTGAGACAGTTGAGCTACCTGGTCGCCGGACTACTGTTACTTGCAGTGGTTCGGGCTGCAGAAACGGTCGTCGATGACGGCGAGGCCCTCGTGAACGCATTCGTCACGGACGTCGTGACCTTTTCCGGTGATTTCGAACAATCGCTTATTGATCCCGACGGCCGCTTGCTGGAAACGACGAGCGGCACGCTGGAGATTCAGCGGCCCGGCCGTTTCCGCTGGGTGTACGAAGAGCCGTACGAACAGTGGCTGGTCGCGGACGGCACCAATATCTGGAGTTATGACGTCGATCTCGAACAGGTGACGGTCAAGCCGCAGGCCGATGCGCTTGCGAATACGCCGGCACTGTTGCTCGGCGGCTCGGGGCAGGCGATGGACCAGTTCGAGCATGGCGGCAGCTTCGTCGAAAGCGGCCTTACCTGGGTGAGGCTGCTGCCCGTTGATACGGACAGCGGGTTCCGGCGCGTGGAACTCGGCTTCGATGATGGCCGGCTCAGCCGCATGGTATTCCTGGACAATCTCGAGCAAACGACCGTGGTCGTGCTGAAGAATGTGGTTGTGAACGAACCGATCGACGCCGCCCGGTTCGAGTTTGCCATTCCGGACGACGTCGATGTCGTCGGTAAGCCGGTCGCCGCCAAGCTCACGGCCGATTGATGTTGCCGCTGCGCTACGCGCTCCGTTGGCAAGCCGCGAGCGCGGCGTTGCTTATTATCGTGCTCGCCAGTGCCATGATGCCGGCGATCTGGCTGTGGCCGGACCGGGTGCGCATCGAGGACTGGCTCGCCCACCTGGACAAGTGGGCCCACTTGCTGACGTTTGCCTTCCTCGCCGTCTGGTTCGCCGGACAGTACCGGCGCAATGCCTACTGGCGTATTGCAGCGGGTCTCGTGGGCTTCGGTATCCTCATCGAACTGTGCCAGCGCATGGTCGGCTATCGATCCGCCGAGTGGCTCGATCTCGGTGCCGACGTGGCCGGTATCGTCCTCGGCCTCGTAATCGGCCTCGCCGGTGCCGGCGGGTGGAGTCAGCGCTTCGAGAACTGGTATGTCATGCGGGGGGCGGGCACAAGCGTTGACTGATCTGTTCACGAGCAAGCAGTCCGACGTGGCGGATCGTCCGCTGGCGGATCGCATGCGCCCTGCATCACTGGACGAGTTCGCGGGCCAGGTGCACCTTCTGGAAGAAGGCAAGCCTCTGCGTCGTGCGATCGAGCACGGTCGGGCGCACTCGATGATCTTCTGGGGTCCGCCCGGGACCGGCAAGACGACACTCGCCCGGCTCATAGCCGCGTCCACGGACTCACATTTCATTGCACTGTCCGCTGTCATGGCGGGTGTCAAGGATATTCGCGCCGCCGTCGCAGAGGCACGCCAGTACCGCGACATGCATCAGCGCGGTACCGTGTTGTTCCTCGACGAAGTGCACCGCTTCAACAAGTCGCAGCAGGACGCCTTCCTGCCGTTCGTCGAGGACGGCACCCTGACGTTCATCGGCGCCACGACCGAGAACCCCTCGTTCGAGCTCAACAATGCGCTGCTGTCACGCGCGCGAGTCTATGTGCTCAGGATGCTGGAGCCCGCCGACCTGCGCCATGTCCTCGACAGGGCGCTCGCCGACCTGGACCACGGTCCCGGTGCAGGAATCTCGGCGGAAGAAGCGGCGCTCGACCTGATCGTGGCGGCCGCCGATGGTGACGCCCGCCGCGCGCTCAATTTCCTCGAGCTGGCGGCAGATCTTGCAGCCGAGGGCCGCATCGACGAAACCGTTGCGAAGGAAGTCGTCAGCGGTGGGCGGCGGCGCTTCGACAAGCAGGGTGAGTACTTCTACGACCAGATCTCGGCGTTGCACAAGTCGGTGCGTGGCTCCGATCCGGACGCATCGCTGTACTGGCTGATGCGAATGCTGGATGGCGGCTGCGATCCTCAATATGTCGCGCGCCGGATGATACGGGTTGCGTCCGAGGATATCGGCAATGCGGATCCGCGGGCCTTGCAGCTGACATTGAATGCGTGGGAAGTGCTCGAGCGTCTCGGCAGCCCGGAAGGCGAGCTCGCGCTTGCGCAGGCCGTCGTCTACCTCGCCTGCGCCGCAAAGAGCAATGCCGTGTACAAGGCTGCGAAGGCGGCCGCGCGTGATGCAGTGGAGCACGGCTCTCTGGAGGTGCCGATGCACCTGCGCAATGCGCCAACCCGGCTCATGAAAGAACTCGGCTACGGAGACGGTTACCGGTATGCGCACGACGAGACCGATGGGGTTGCTGTCGGCGAGTCTTACTTTCCCGAGGACATGCCCGCGGCGAAGTATTATCATCCTGTCGCGCGCGGCCTGGAAATTCGCATCAAGGAAAAGCTCGAAGACATCGAACGCCGCGCACGCGAACGGAAGGAACAGGAAGCAAAATGATCGATCCCAAACTTCTCCGTCAGTCTGCGGCGGACGTGGCAGCCAATCTCGCGCGCCGCGGCTTCGAGTTCGACGCCGACGCCTACCTGGCGCTCGAGGAGCGCCGCAAGGCGTTGCAGGTTGAAACCGAGCAGTTACAGAGCGAGCGCAACGCGAGCGCGAAGCGTATCGGTAAGGCAAAGGCCGCGGGCGAGGACATCGAGCCGTTGCTTGCGGCGGTGAAAGATCTTGGTGACCGTCTCGAAGCCGGTGAGAAGGCGTTGCAGGAAGTTCAGGGCCAGCTGCGGGACATCGAGCTGGGCCTGCCTAATCTGCTGGCTGACGATGTGCCGACCGGGGACAGCGAAGACGACAACACCGAGGTGCGTCAATGGGGCGAACCGCCACAGCTCGATTTCGCAGCACGCGACCACATCGAACTCGGTGAGAATCTCGGCGGGCTCGATTTCGAATCCGCGAGCAAGATATCGGGCGCCCGCTTCGTGGTCATGAAGGGCCAGCTGGCGCGGCTGCAGCGCGCGTTGATCCAGTTCATGCTGGACACGCACACCGGCGAGCATGGTTATACCGAGACGTACGTGCCGTATCTCGTGAAGACTGCGGCACTGATCGGTACCGGCCAGCTGCCGAAGTTCGAGGAAGACCAGTTCAAGACGATCGACGAGTCGCCGTTTTACCTCATACCCACGGCCGAGGTACCGGTAACAAACCTCGCGTCTGACGTAATTTTCGATGCTGGCGCGTTACCCGTTCGCTATGTCGCGCACACGCCCTGTTTCCGCTCGGAGGCGGGCTCCCACGGCCAGGATACGCGGGGGATGATTCGCCAGCACCAGTTCGAAAAGGTCGAACTCGTACAGTTCGTGGCGCCCGGTGCCTCGATGGACGCACTCGAAGAGCTCACCGGGCACGCGGAGGTCATCCTGCAGAAGCTGCAGCTGCCGTATCGCGTCGTCATCCTGTGTTCGGGCGATATCGGCTTCGGGTCGACCAAGACTTACGACATCGAGGTCTGGTTGCCGGGACAGGGGCGTTACCGCGAGATCTCATCCTGCAGCAACTACAACGACTTTCAGGCACGCCGCATGAAAGCGCGCGTGCGGAATCCCGAAACCGGCAAGCCGGAGCTCATCCATACGCTCAACGGCTCCGGTGTCGCCGCCGGCCGCGCGCTGATCGCCGTCATGGAAAATTATCAGCAGGCGGACGGCAGCATCCGCGTCCCGGACGTGTTGCGGCCCTACATGGGCGGCCTCGAGGTGATCGGCGCCTGACGCTTGTTCGCTCTAATCGCGGCTCATGAAGAGCTGCAGCACGTACCAGAACATGAGTGCGATGGATGCAAACAGTTCGAGGGACGCTGCGACGTATTTGTCCTGCGGGTAGTGGTGCAGGATGTTCGACGTGTCGTAAAGCACCGCAGCGCCGGCAAACCCGATCATTGCCACCGAGAACCACGTGCCAAGCTCGAAGCCGAACAGGGCGCCGGCGATGATGATCGCGATAGCCACGAAGAAACCCCATACGAGGAGGCCGCGCAGGAAGGAGAAGTCTTTACCGGTGATCATCGCCGTGGCAATCAGACCGATACAGCCGAGGACCGTTACGCCGGCAGCGCTGTCGATCGTGCCCGGCGCCTTGAGTTCGGCGACAAAGAGCAATGGCGCAAAGATAATCGCTTCGGCAAACACGAAAACGGCGAGCGCCGCGTACTGGGCGCCGGTCGACTTGACCCGATGAGCCGTGTGCGATGCGCCCCAGCCAACCAGCATGAATGCGCCGAGGACGAGGAGCCAGTTGCCGAGCATCGGCGCCGCGATACGCTCCGAGATCCCCGTGCTGAACAGGTAGGCGGATATTGCGGCAAAGGCAAGAATTGCTCCGATTACATGCGCGTAGCACTTCCAGATGAATTGCGAGCGGTCCTCCGCCGAAAGCCCCGCCACCGGAGCCTGGTAGCTCAAATTGTCCTGCATGAACGCATCTCCCTGATAATCAGCTGAGCGGATTCTACCACTACCACGGCAGCGTATAGCCTTCGGCGTGCCAGAACCCGCCGCTGTTCTCGAGCGACAGCTCGTCGATGCGCTCGATCAACCCGCGCGCGGAATCGGCCGGCGCGACGCCGCTGCCGCCCGTCATGTCAGTGGCGACCAGCCCGGGGTGCAGTATCCCAACGGCGATGCTTCGGGGCAGCAGTTCGTGCCTGAGATTCATGCCGATCATATTGACTGCGGTCTTCGAGGCCCTGTAGCCGTAGTTGCCGCCCGAGCTGTTGTCGTCGATCGAGCCGACTCGGCTGGATACGATCGCGACCTTCGATCCCTCATGCAGGTTGTCGGCCAGTGCCTCCGTGACCCGCAAGGGCCCTAGTGTGTTGACACGGTATTGCTCAGCCATGGCGTTGTAGTCGATCTCGCCGAAGCTATCGCGCAGGAGTATCCCGGCGTTGTTGACCAGGATGTCGATCGGCAGCCCATCCAGTTCCTGGCGCAGTGTCTCGACTGCCGCGCCGCTGCCGACGTCGATGCCGTCGATGACCCGGACGCCGAGCGCCGATAGTTCGTCGGTGGTCTCGCGGCAGACGGCGACCACCTCGTCGCCGCGGGCGGCGAATTGCTTGCAGAGCTGCAGCCCGATTCCTCTGTTAGCGCCTGTTACCAATACGGTTGCCACAATGTCCTTCCCCTAATTGCCTAATTGAAAACGGGGCCAAAAGGGCCCCATTTGTTGATATCTGGCGGAGAGGGTGGGATTCGAACCCACGAAAGGCTACAAACCTTTGCTGGTTTTCAAGACCAGTGCATTCAACCGCTCTGCCACCTCTCCAAATTGTTGCGTCCGGTTATCGTTGACCAGTGCATTGACTCGCGCCATCCCTGGCGCTCGCCCTTCGGGCGCGCTTCGCGCGTCCCAATCGGCAGTCCCGCCGATTGGTCAACCGCTCTGCCACCTCTACGGATTCGCAATAGTGCGCCGGCATTGTGCTTGCAGCGCGGTTGCGATTCAACACGGGGCCCCTGAAATTCGCGAACCCAGCGTGATCTGCCGTGTCTGACTACGGTACACGGTGCCTTATTTTCGTATAATTAACTTAAAGTAAATATATGAACTTATTGATAAATAGCGTTATTTTTACTTCATTTCTGTTGCCGTTGTCTGCGATGGCCGAAACAAACGCGGAGTCCACCGCGGTCACTGAATCGAAGATATCGCCGTGTGAGCAGCATGACCGGTTTCGTGAATTCGACTTCTGGGTCGGCGATTGGGAGGTTCACGATGGCAAGGGCACGTTGGTCGGCGAAAATGCGATAACGAGCGAGGAAGGCGGTTGTTTGCTCGTTGAACGGTGGCGCGGCGTGCAGGGCAGCAGCGGCATGAGTATCAACTACCTCGACAAGATCACGGATGAATGGGTTCAGATCTGGCACGCTGCGGGCGGCTACCAGATCGATATTCGCGGCGGCCTTACCGACAACGGCATGCTACTGCGCGGTACAATCCACTATATCGGCACCGGGCAGACAGCGCCGTTCAGAGGGTTATGGTCGCCGCTGCCCGACGGTAGAGTAAGGCAATTCTTCGAGCAGTCGAACGACGACGGAGCAACCTGGGAGCCGTGGTTCGAGGGTTTTTACACCAGGAAATCTGCGAATTGAGGCAGGTAAAAGGACGCCAGATGAGGTATTCATCTCTGGAAAGAGGATTTCAGGCAGGCAATCCGGTCGCCAGTGCGCTGGTCATCATTGTCGGCTCGCTCGTCATTGCGGCGTCGATTGTCGTCGGTTTTTTTGCATTCCTGATCGTGGGTTCGCTGCTGCTGGTGCTCGCGGCCGCTGTGAGCATCCGGCTGTGGTGGTTCCGGCGCAAGATGGCCCGCGATCCTTCATTTCAGGCGCAGGGCAGTGAGCGTGCCGGCGCTGCACGGCAAACCATCGAAGGCGAATACCAGATCGTGGTGGAGGACAGGGAAGACCGGCCGCGCTGATCGGGCGTAGTCAAACTCCGAAAAACCTCGTAAAGTCGCGTTCCATGCGCAACGAAATGTCTGACCAGGACCGCAAGCGCCGGCGTCGCCGGCGCCGCATTCAGGTCATCATTATCTATACGGCGATTGCGATCGGGCTGGCCTGGTTCTTCGAGTCCCAGGCAACGACCACGATCATTTTCGTTCGCCACGCCGAAAAAGCGGCCGTTCCCACGGACGACCCGGGGCTGAGCCCGGCCGGGCAGCGCCGTGCCGCCGAGCTGGCGCGCCAGCTCGTGGACGCCGACGTGATCCGCGGCGTCGATGTCATTTATTCCACGCCGTTGCGCCGCACGAAGGAAACCGCCCAGGCGGTTGCCGATGCCCTGGACCTGCCGGTCAATACCTACGACGTGGGCGATACGGAGCCAATTCTCGAGAGCATCCTCAGGAAGCACAAGGGCAAGATCATCCTGGTGGTTGCGCACAGCAATACGCTGCCGGTGCTGATCGCGAACCTCGGCGCCAGCAAGCGTGTGCCGCCGATCGCCGAGGACGAATACGACAATATTTACATCATCTCGATACCGTGGTTCGGGAAGACCAAGACGATCCGGCTCCGTTTCGGCGAGCCCTATATTCCCGACGTCGCGCCGCAGCCACAGTCGTCCTGACCGCTGACGCGCCTTGCTCTCCCAACGGCAGATCCAGGTAGACACTCGTGGCCGGGGTACGCATGACCTGACCGCAGAAGTACAGTCGATAGTGAGGCAGGCCGGGATCCGCCAGGGAATCTGCCACGTATTCATACGCCATACCAGCGCCTCGCTGATGCTTTGCGAAAATGCGGACCCGGCCGTATTGCGCGACCTCGAGACCTTTATGTCGCGACAGGTACCCGACGGCGACCCGATGTTCACGCATACCGCCGAGGGTCCGGACGACATGCCGGCTCACGTGCGCAGCATCCTGACACAGTCGGACCTGAACATTCCGGTGAGCGAGGGCCGCTGCGCGCTGGGTACCTGGCAGGGCGTCTACCTGTGGGAGCACCGGCACCGCGGCCACCGCCGCACAGTCGTCGTTACGGTGACAGGCGAATAGTCAGCCTTCGTCCTGCTGCAGGTCGATCGCGTTCTTGATGAATTCTTCGTGGCGACCGATTCGCAGGTCCGCCTGTACGGCGTCGTGGATGGTCCCGTCCTGCCCGATGAGAAAGGTGGTGCGCCGGACGCCGACCCCAAACGGGCCGTCGACGTCGTAGAGCTTGGCGGCAACCTTGTCCGGATCGCACAGCAGTTCGAAGGGCAGATCGTGCTTGTCGCGAAACCGCGCATGGCTGTCTGCATCCTGCGGACTCACGCCTGCGACCTGAAGGCCCACGGACTGGATATCCGAGTGAATGTCGCGGATGGAGCAGGCTTCCGCCGTGCAGCCAGGCGTGAAATCGGCCGGGTAGAAATACAGGATGAGCGGTCCGTTCTTCAGCAGCTCACTCAGTGATATGTCCTGACCTTTGTCGTTCTCCAGCTGGAATTCCGGCGCTTTCTGGCCTGCTTTCAACATCACTCGTCCCCTGTAAACATCGATTGCATGACCTGGTAGTCGGTCATGTTCATTCCCAGCGATTCGTAGGTTCGCTGCGCGCGCTCGTTCTCGCGCTCCACGTACAGCCGAATTCCGCACACCTGCGGATCCTGCCGCGCCAGCGACTCGACATAGCGGTAGAGCGCGGAGAATACGCCGCTGCGCCGGTAATCGCCATGCACATAGACGCTTTGGATCCACCAGATCATCCCGTTGCGCCAGTCGCTCCATTCGTAGGTCACCATGATCTGGCCGATGACCTTGCCGTCGGTTTCCGCCATCCAGTAACGGCCTTTCGAGACATCGCCCAGCAAGGTCCTGACGCCGGGCCCGACGATGGCGGAGTCGAGTCGCATCCCCTCGCTTTCCAAAGCAAGCCGGGAATTGAAGTCCGCGATGATCTCTGCATCCGCTGGAGTTGCGTCGCGAATCGAAACGTCAGGTGGGGTCATGCCGTGTTCTCCCAACCAGGGGCGGGACGATTGTGCCATGCTATCCTGACCGGATGACAACTGCAGACGACCGCGGGGTCACGAGAGTATTGTCCGGCATGCCCGCGACGGACGGTGCCGGCGTTCGCATGACGCGTGTTATCGCCACCGAGCAACTCGATCATTTCGATCCTTTCCTGCTGCTCGATGAGTTTCGCTCGGATGACCCGGGCGACTACATCGCCGGGTTCCCGGACCATCCGCACCGCGGCTTCGAGACCGTGACCTATATGCTCGCGGGTGCGATGAAGCACGGGGACAACAAAGGCAATACAGGGCTGCTTGGGCCGGGTAGCGTGCAGTGGATGACGGCCGGGCGCGGCATCATTCACTCCGAGATGCCGCAGCAGGAAGACGGCCTGATGTGGGGTTTCCAGTTGTGGGTCAACCTGCCGGCGGGGCAGAAGATGGCCGAACCGCGTTACCAGGACATACCTGCGGGCGACGTGCCGGAAACGCGCATCGGCAGAAACGTGATGGTTCGTGTTATCGCCGGGAAACTCGACGAGGTTGAGGGCCCGGTATCCGGTGTCGCAACCGAGCCGTTTTATTTCGATGTGCGCTGCGAGGGGCCGGAAGAATTAAAGCTGCCCACGCCCGAGGGCCACAACGTGTTCGCGTATCCGTACCTCGGCAATATCAGGGTCGGTGCAGAGCAGGGTACGGTGGTAGGGCGTGGCAATATTGCATTGCTGGGTCCTGGTGCGTCAGTCTCTGTCGCCTGCGACGAGGCAGCGAGCTTCATCCTGGTTGGTGGCAGGCCGTTGAACGAGCCCATAGCGCGTTACGGACCATTTGTGATGAACACGGCGGCCGAAATTCGCGAAGCGATAATGGACTACCAGGCGGGACGATTCTGACATTGCAGCGAATATCGTGATCTGCTCGGCACGGCTCCGGTCGAACGTCTTTATCCAAGCAGCGGTCCGCTTCCTGCACAGGAAGAGCAAACCAAAAAAAGGGGGCCACAAGGGTCCCCTTTCATTTGTCTGGCACTCCCTAGGGGATTCGAACCCCTGTTACCGCCGTGAGAGGGCGGCGTCCTGAACCGCTAGACGAAGGGAGCGGAGGTGCCGTTTTTTGGCTGCCCCGGCAGGGCAGGGGCTGCTATTATACGGCCGCATATTGAATCCTCAAGCGGAAATCATTTGAAGAACACCGGGAAACCTGCATCGAAAGGTCCCAAGATAATCCCCCGCTCAGCCCACGGCGTCTCCCGGGATGAATTTTCCAAGAGTGCGCTAAAGGTACTGTACCGTTTGCACAAAGCCGGCTTTCAGGCATTCCTGGTCGGCGGTTGTGTACGCGATGCCCTGGTGGGGCTGCACCCCAAGGACTTTGACGTAGCCACGGACGCAACGCCGGACGAGGTGCGTGCGCTGTTTTCGAACTGCCGCCTCATTGGGCGCCGGTTCCGGCTCGCGCACGTACGGTTCGGCCGCGAAATCATCGAAGTGGCGACCTTTCGTGCCGCCTCGAATCACGTGGACGACGATCACGCGCACGACGACGAAGGCCGCATCATCCGAGACAACGTATACGGCAGCATCGAGGAAGATGTGTGGCGCCGCGATTTCACCTGCAATGCGTTGTACTACAACATCGCTGATCACAGCATCTGGGATTTTGCCGGTGGCGTCGAGGACATCAAGCAAAAGCACATTGTCCTGATCGGTGACGCACAGCAGCGGTTGCGCGAAGATCCGGTGCGCATGCTCCGCGCCGTGCGTTTCGCAGCAAAGCTCGACTTCACCGTAGACAAGTCCGTTAGCAAGGCGATTCGCAGCCAGGCGGATCTGCTTACCAACGTCCCGGCCGCGCGGCTGTTCGATGAGTTCCTCAAGCTGTTTCAGGCAGGACATGCCGAGCGGACGTACGACATGCTGCGCGATTACGGGTTGTTTGCGCAGCTGTTCCCGGCGACCGACCAGGAAATCGAGCAGGACGACGCATTCGCCAGTTTCGTGCGCGCCGCCCTGAGGAACACGGACAAACGGGTGGCGCAGGGCTTGTCGGTGACGCCGATGTTCCTCCTCGGCGTGTTTTTCTGGGCGCCGGCCCGGCGCCTCGCGGCCGATCTGCGTGCCGAGGAAAAAATGTCGGAATCGCAGGCGCTGAGCCTCGCATCGTACGAACTTTCCGGGCAGCAGCAGCGGCGAGTGTCGATACCGCGGCGCTTCACCGTGCCCATGCGCGAGATGATAGCGCTGCAACCGCGCTTCACGACGACACGCGGCAAGCGGGCACTGAACCTGCTGGAACACCGTCGATTCCGCGCCGCCTACGATTTCATGATGCTGCTGGCTGAAGCCGGCCAGTTCGATCCGGAACTCGCGCGCTTCTGGACCGACGTGCAGAACCAGTCTCCGGACCAGCGGGCTGAGACCTTCCAGATTCATCGCAAGCCCCGGGCGAAGGGCCGCAGCCGCCGCCGACGGCGCCGGCCCAAGGCGGGCGAGTCGTCGTGAGCCCCGCCGTCGTGGAGGTTCTTGTCGGTCTCGGCAGCAACCTCGACGGTCCTGCGCGGCAGATCGAGGTCGCGTTCGGCATGCTCCAGGCTATCGCAGAAACAACGCTGGTGGCCAAATCCTCGCTGTATCGGTCGGCCCCGCTCGGAGGAATCGAGCAGCCCGATTTCGTCAACGCCGCAGCGTTGTTGACGACTGCGCTCAACCCGCAAGAGCTCCTCGGTCAGCTGCAGTCGATCGAGCGTGCCCGCGGCCGCGAGCGCGGCGAAATCCACTGGGGTCCGCGCGTCCTGGACCTCGATCTGCTCGCCTGCGGTGACCTGTCAATCGACGAGCCGGGCCTTACGGTGCCCCATCCGGGCATCGCTTCGCGAAATTTTGTATTGTTGCCATTACGTGAAATCGCGCCCGACTTCGAAATTCCGGGTCTCGGGCGTGTGCGCGAGCTGCCGGTAGACGACAGCGAGCCGCGCATTTCGAGAATCGCCTGACAGGAACGCCATTGTGTCGACACGCAGTCCCAGCCAAGCGGCCGGCAGCCCTCGCTATATCGTCGTCGAGGGACCTATTGGTGCGGGTAAAACGGCGCTTGCAAAGCGGCTTGCGCAGAGCCTGTCTGCGGAGTTGATACTCGAAGAGGCCCTCGAGAATCCATTTCTCGAGCGCTTCTATCGGGAGGGCAAATCGGCGGCATTGCCCACGCAGATGTTCTTCCTGTTCTCCCGGGCCCGGCAAATCGAACAACTCCGGCAGACCGACATGTTCGCCACGGTTCGTGTCTGCGACTACCTGTTTGCGAAGGACCGGCTGTTTGCCGAACTCAATCTCGATTCAGACGAACTGGCGCTCTACGAGCAAATCGCCGACAAGCTGGCGGTCGAGGCGCCGGTGCCGGATCTCGTCATTTACCTGCAGGCATCCGTAGATGTACTTTTCGAGCGTATCGACCGCCGCGGCATCGGTTTCGAGAAGATGATCGACCGGGCTTACCTCGAGCAGCTGACAGACATTTACGCACGCTTCTTTCACGCGTATAACGACGGTCCGCTGCTGATTGTGAATGCGTCGCAGATCGACCCTGTGAGCAATGAAGCGGATTACGAGCAGCTGTTTCGCCAGATTGAACGCACGACGGGTGGGCGGCATTTCTTTAATCCGACCGCTGCAGCGCTGGCCTGACATCGACAACTCGCAGCAATCCCGGGAGAGATATTGATGTATACCCAGCTTGAGCAAAGGGGCATGCCGGAACCGCCGGTCAACGTCTCGACGCTCCGCACGATGAAAGCAGAGGGCGAACCGATCGCCTGCCTGACCGCGTACGATGCGAGCTTTGCCGTGCTGGTCGATGTCGCGGGCGTCGATCTCGTGCTCGTCGGTGATTCGCTGGGCATGGTCATTCAGGGGCACGATACGACCGTGCCGGTCACAGTCAATGATGTCGTTTACCACTCGCGTGCCGTCTCGCGCGGTTTACGGCGTGCGTTTCTCGTCGCGGACATGCCCTTCATGAGTTATGCGAACCCGGATCAGGCGCTCGACAATTCCGTCCGCATGATGCAGGAAGGTGGCGCAATGATGATCAAGCTCGAAGGCGGCGAGGGCCAGGTCGAGATCGTCGAACACCTCGCCCGCCACGATATCCCGGTGTGTGCGCATCTCGGGCTCAAGCCCCAGTCTGTCCACAAAATAGGTGGGTTTCGCGTGCAGGGCAGGGAGGCAGAGAAGGCGAAGGACATGAAACGAGCCGCGAAGCGGCTTCAGGATGCCGGTGCCGATATCGTCCTGCTGGAATGCGTGCCGAGCGAGCTGGGCAAGTCCATTTGCGAGTCGCTCGAGGTACCCGTCATCGGCATCGGGGCGGGGCCCGATGTCGACGGTCAGATCCTCGTGCTGTACGACATTCTCGATATCACCCAGGGAAAGACGCCGCGCTTCGTGCGGAACTTCCAGGCGGGGCAGACGTCTCCGCTCGATGCAATCGGGGCGTATGTCCGGGCGGTCAAGGATGGAAGCTACCCGGCACCCGAACACTGCTTTTCCTGATGCCGGAATGCCACCTATGGAAGTAGTAAGTACCCGGGAAGAGATACGCGAGCTGCACGAAGGCTGGCGCCATCATAACGAACACGTCGCGCTGGTGCCCACCATGGGTAACCTCCACGCAGGGCACCTGAGTCTCGTCGAGATTGCGCGCCAACACGCCGAACGTGTGGTCGTGACGGTGTTTGTAAATCCGACGCAGTTTGGTGAGGGAGAGGACTTTGAGGAGTATCCTCGCACTCTCAAGCGCGACACCCAGCGCGTCAGGAAACTCGATGCCGACGTGCTGTTCGCTCCCGATGTGGGCACCGTGTATCCCTTCGGTATCGATAAGGCCACTGTGGTTTCGGTACCAGGCCTCACACGGAATTTCTGCGGTGCATCGCGGCCCGGCCATTTCGATGGAGTAACGACGGTCGTGGCACGTCTGTTCGCCCTCGTCCAGCCGGATGTTGCCGTTTTCGGGCAGAAGGACTACCAGCAGCAACTCGTTATCCGCCACATGGCGGCGGATCTCAGTCTGCCTATCAGGATCATCACTGCGCCAACCGTTCGCGAGCCCGACGGCCTTGCCATGAGTTCGCGCAATCAATACCTCAGCGAGGCCGAAAGGGCGGTTGCGCCGCAGCTCCACGCAGTACTGGAGACCATCGGCAAGGAATTGCAGAACGGCAAGCGCAATTTCGACGATCTCGAGAACGACGCCCGCAACACGCTGGCGGCAGCAGGGTTCGCTCCGGACTATGTCGCAATTCGGCGTGCCGAAAACCTCGAGCCACCGGATCGCGACTGCGACGAAATTGTCGTGCTCGTGGCGGCGCACCTGGGCAAGGCGCGCCTTATCGATAACATCGTCGTAACGATCTAGCTGGAAACGCGGTCGCGGCCAGCGTGCTTGGCGCGATACAGGGCTGCGTCCGCCGCCCGGATAAGGTTGTCGAGGTTACCGTGCGGTGGCAGTTCGGCGACGCCCATGGATATACGTACCGGGATCTGGATCAGGGAATCGCTGCTGTCACCGGTGTCGCCGCTGACCGAGCGGCGTACCCGGTCGGCAATCTCCAGTGCGGCCCCCACGTTCACCTGCGGCAAAAGCACCGCGAATTCGTCGCCGCCGTAACGCACCAGCACGTCGCGCGGACGAAAATACTTGTGCAGAATGCGCGAGACCGCCGTGAGCGCACGGTCGCCGGCAATGTGTCCGAACCGGTCATTGAAGTCCTTGAAGTTATCGACGTCGATCATGATCAGCGACACAGGATCGTTGTTCTTCGTGCATCGCTCGATTTCGCGAGGAAATGAATCCTCCATCGAGTGACGATTACCAAGGCCGGTCAGGGCATCGGTCGTGGCATGGCGCTCGAACTTGCGCAGCTCACCGTAGCTATCGGCAATGACCTTGTTGTGGCTGCGGACCCGCTCCGACAGCACGACGAGCAGGTTTTTGGCGAACTCGTGCGACGCGTCCACCATCTTCCATAGCACCGACTGGTGGATGACGAGCAGGTGGGTGTCTTCTGCGCCGATCACGTAAGCGGATGGATCCCGGTCCTCGATTATCGACATCTCGCCAACACAGGCGCCGGTTTCCATTGTCGCCAGAATCGGTCCGCCGGGTGAGCCAATATGCACGTTCAGGCTGCCCGACAAAACGATGAATACGTACTCATTTTTCGCGCCCGGCGACAAAAGCAGTTCGCCGGCACCGAGGTCGCGCCGGTCGCAGCGCTGCAACAGATCCTGCACGTCCTGCGGCTGTACACCCTGGAACAGCTCCAGTGCCTGTAGCAGCGAGCGCTTATAGTCCGAATTTATGGCTACGGCTTGTTCCATCGAGGTAATTCTGGAGGAATCGGGAACGGAAAAACGCCGACTGGAACACATTATGGTCAGACAGGCCCGTCACGACGCGGCTAATGGTCGTTTTCGAGCTCCTGACGCGCGGCGGCAAAAGCGACCCGGTCTTCTTCGCCGGGTTCCGGATAACGCAGGCCGATGCTCTCGAGCGCATCGATGATGATTTCTGCGACCCGAGCCCGCATGTAAGGCTTGCTGTCCGCAGGGATCGCATACCACGGAGCCCATGGCCGCGAGGTTGCATTGAGCGCTTCCTCGTAGGCGTGCATGTAGTTGTCCCAGTGCTGCCGCTCGATAACGTCCCGGGGCTCGAATTTCCAGTTCTTGGACGTGTCGTCGAGACGGGCGAGAAATCGGCGCTTTTGCTCATCCCTCGAAACGTTTAGCCAGAATTTGATGATCACGGTGCCATTGCGCGCGAGATGTTCCTCGTGCTCGCGAATAGATCTCAGGCGGTCGTCCCAGATCGTCTCGAGATTCAGTTCACCCGGTATTTTCTGTGAGGCGAGTATCTGCGGATGCACGCGGACGACAAGCACTTCCTCGTAATGACTGCGATTGAATATCCCGATTCGTCCACGCTCGGGCAGGCAGCGCGTCGTGCGCCAGAGGAAATCGTGATCGAGCTCCTGGCTCGACGGTTTTTTGAAACTGAACACCTGGCAGCCGGATGGATCCACGCCCTGCATCACGGCGCGGATAGTGCTGTCTTTACCGGCAGCATCCATCGCCTGGAACACGAGCAGCACTGAGTGCCGGTCGCCGGCCGCGAGAACGCGCTGCAGCTGCTTCAGGGCATCGGTTGCCCGCTTGCGATGTTTGCCCTTGTGCGGATGCCGGTCGGTCAGCGCGATGGTGCTCGCCTTGCTGACCCGGAACGAGCCATCAAACGGCACGAGGTACTCGGACTCCGGTGCCTCGAACATGGTCTCCCCCTGTCTTGTGGTTTTCTTATTCATGCTGAGCCAGCGCCCACGCTACGTGCTCGGCTACGAGCTTTGATTCTGAATTGCGTCGTTTGTTCAGTGCGCCGATGACCTCGGTTGTCGATTCTGCATTGCCGAGCGCCACCGCTATATTACGCAACCAGCGCTCGTAGCCAATACGCCTGATCGCGCTGCCCTCGGTTTTTGCCAGCCAGGTTGCTTCGTCCCACTCGAAAAGCGCGACGAGACCCGCGGTATCGAGTTCGTGGCGGGGCGCGAAATCGGACTCGTCGCTCTGCCGGGCAAACTTGTTCCACGGGCAGAACAGCTGGCAGTCATCGCAGCCGTAGATGCGGTTGCCGATCGCCTTGCGGAATTCCGTGGGGATCGATTCCTTCAGTTCGATAGTGAGGTAGGAAATGCAGCGCCGGGCATCCAGCTTGTAGGGCGCCACGATGGCGCTGGTCGGACACACGTCGATGCAGGCCCGGCAGGTACCGCAGTGCGAGTGTTCGGCCGTATCCGCAGGCAGCGGCAGGTCTGTGTAAAGTTCGCCGAGAAAAAACCACGAGCCGGCATCGCGGTTGATCAGGTTCGTGTGCTTGCCGATCCACCCCAGCCCGGCTTTTTCCGCGATCGCTTTTTCGAGGACGGGGGCGCTGTCGACGAATACGCGGTAGCCGAATTGGCCGACACGTTCCTCGATTCGCCGGGCCAGCGCGCGCAGCCGGCCGCGGAGGACCTTGTGGTAGTCCCGCCCGAGTGCGTATCGCGATACGTAGGCATCCCGTTCGTTGTCGAGCAGGGCGATCGCCGCCTCCTGCGATTGTGGCAGGTAGTCCATGCGTGCCGAGAGGATGCGCAACGTGCCGGGCACGAGTTCGTCAGGGCGGCTGCGCCTGGTGCCGTGGCGCGACATGTAGTCCATGTGGCCGTGGAAGTTTGCGCTCAACCACTCCTGCAGTCGTGCCTCGGCCTTTGCGAGGTCGATATTGCTCACGCCGATCTGCTGGAAACCAAGCCCGAGCGCCCAGTCACGAATATCGGATTTGAGTCTGTCGGGATCCTCGATTCTTTGCCGGCGTTCATTCATCACTGCCAGTATAATCGTGCCGATGCGTTCCTTACCCGTTGAAATCTATTCCGTAGCTACCGTGCGCGAAATCGATCGTACGGCGATCGAAGATGAGGGCATTCCGGGCTATACACTGATGACGCGTGCCGGCGCGGCCGCGGTTCGCGCCGCGCGCGAACGCTTTCCCGATGCGAGCCGCTGGCAGGTGGTCTGCGGCGCCGGCAACAATGCCGGCGATGGATACGTAGTCGCGAGGCTGGCGGCCCAGGACGGCATCGTCGTGTCGGTCGCTGCACTGGTGGATCCTGAATCGCTGACGGGCGATGCGGCGACCGCCTACGGGGATTTTGCCGCCGAAGGCGGGGTCGTCATGCCCTGGGACGGCACGCTGGACGACGAAGCCAGTCTGCTCGTGGACGCATTGCTCGGGAGCGGCCTCGAGCGCGATGTGAGCGGTGAATTCGCGAAGGCCGTCATGGCAATGAATTCACATCGCGCGCGCGTAATGGCGCTCGATATCCCGACCGGCGTCCATGGCGATACGGGACGGGTAATGGGTACGGCGGTTGCGGCCGACGTTACGGTCACATTCGTCGGCCTCAAGACGGGACTGTTCGCCGGTGAAGGTGCGGAGCTCTGCGGCACGATCGTGTTCGACGGGCTGGGCGTCCCGGAACACTGCCGCCCGCACGACAAAGCTATGAGCCGGCGAATTTCCAGCCGGGTTCTGCGGCGCTGCCTGAAGCGCAGGCCGAGGAGCGCCCACAAGGGCGACTTCGGCCACGTGCTTGTCGTCGGCGGCGGCGAGGGCATGCCGGGCGCGGTACGCCTCGCCGGCGAGGCTGCACTGCGCACGGGCGCAGGCCTGGTGAGTATCGCCACGCACCCGTCGCACGCAACGGTCATCGTCGGTTCGCGGCCGGAATTGATGAGCCACGGCATCGAGGATGCCGAGGCGCTGGGCCCGCTGCTGGAGCGGGCGACAGCGATCGCTTTCGGACCCGGGCTCGGCACGTCGGACTGGTCGCGGCAGCTCTATGCAGCCGTCAGCCAGCTCGAATTGCCGTGCGTATGGGACGCCGATGCGTTGAACCTGCTCGCCGAAGCGCCGGCGAAAAGTGAGCGCCGCATCATTACGCCGCACCCCGGCGAGGCCGGCCGCCTGATCGGCGAGGGGACGGCTGCCGTGCAGGACGACCGGCGGGCCGCGCTGGATGCGCTGCAGGAGAAATACGGTGGCGTCGTGGTGCTGAAAGGGTCGAACACGCTGGTTACGTCGAAGAAGAAGGTTCCGTGGCTTTGTACTGCCGGCAACCCGGGCATGGCGAGCCCGGGGATGGGCGACGTGCTCACCGGTATCATCGTCGCGCTGCTTGCGCAGCGGCTCGGCAAGGAAGCGTCCGCCGTCGTCGGCGTCGAGGCGCATGCGCGCGCGGGCGATCGGGCCGCACGGGCCGGGGAGCGCGGTACGATCGCCTCGGACCTGCTCGCCGAGCTGCGGTCAGTTGTGAATCCGTGAAAGCAGAACTACCCGATGAGGGCGCGACCGAAGCGCTTGCGCGGCAGCTGGCAGCCGCGTTGCCGGAGCGCACGGCCGGCCTGACGTTGTTACTGCAGGGCGACCTGGGCGCGGGTAAATCCACGTTCGCGCGCGCGCTGATCCGCTCACTGGGCCATTCGGGCGCGGTGCCGAGCCCGACGTACACGCTCGTGGAGCCTTACGACCTGCCGGGCGGTATGGTCTATCACGTTGATTTGTATAGGGTATCGAGCGAGGACGAGCTCCGGTACCTGGGCTGGACGGAACTCGACGAGGGTTTTCGCATTGTCGAATGGCCGGAGCGGGCGCCGGGAATTGCCGCCCAGGCGGATATCCGCGTCGAGCTCGGCTACGACGATCCGGGGCGCCGTGCGGGGATCGAGGCGCTCAGTCCGGACGGCGAGGCGATCCTCGCCCGGCTCGAGACCCATGCCGTTACTGAACCAGTAGATTAATAAATCGGTTTATCCTGCTAATTTTGAAAAGAATATTGTTGGATTTCGCTGCGATTTTCGTATACTGATGCGACATAAACCAAGGCTTGGGTGGTTGCCTCGCGATGCGATTTTCGCGTTTTCTCGTCTGTAGTGTCCTGATCCTGCTCTGTTCCGCAGCGCAGGCGGCAACCACTGTCGAAAATATCCGGGTCTGGTCCGAGAACGGCAAGACCCGGGTCGTACTGGACCTGAGCCGTCCGGCGGCGCACAACATCTTCACCCTGCGCGGCCCCGACCGCCTGGTGGTGGACCTCAAATCGAGCCGGCTCTCAGATTCTCTCAAGGCAATGCCCAAAGGCACCGGCTCCGTGCGTTCAATACGCAGCGCGGTGCGCGCCAATGGCCAGCTCCGCGTCGTTCTCGACCTCAATGAGGCCGTACGCTCGCGAAGCTTCACGGCGGGTCCCAACAGCAAGTACGGCGATCGCCTGGTCATCGACCTGCAGCGCAGCGGCAGCCTGCATGCGGTGAAAACGGCGTCGCAGTCGTACCAGCCCGGGCGCGATATCGTGGTCGCAATCGACCCTGGACACGGCGGCCACGACCCGGGCGCGATCGGCCGCGGCAAGACACGCGAGAAAGACGTGGCGCTGCAGATATCGCGCACGCTGGCGGCCCGTATCAACGCGGAACCCGGCATGAAAGCCGTGCTCGTGCGAAACGGCGACTATTACGTCGATCACCGCGAGCGCATGGCGATTGCCCGCCGTAACAACGCAGACCTGTTCATCTCCGTTCACGCCGACGCGGTCGACGATCGCCGCGCCACTGGCGCATCGGTCTACGCGCTGTCATTGAAAGGCGCGAGTGACGAAGCCGCCCGGCAGCTGGCCGAGCGCGAAAACGCGTCCGTGCGCGTTGGCGGCGTCAGCCTCGAAGACAAGGACGAAGTGCTTGCCTCGGTGCTGCTCGACCTGTCGCAAAGCGCGGCGCTGAGTGCGAGCCTCGACGTGGGCTCCAAGGTGATCGGCGAACTGGCGCGCATTGGCAAGGTGCACCGCCGTACGGTGCAGCAGGCCGGCTTCCTCGTGCTGAAGTCGCCGGATATGCCGTCGATCCTGGTCGAGACAGCGTTCATTTCGAATCCCTCGGAAGAAAAGCGCCTTCGTGACAAGCGCCACCAGGGACAGCTTGCCGACTCGATCCTCGCCGGCGTTCGCAATTACTTCTACTCGAACCCGCCGCCCGATACCCGCATTGCCATGGAAATGCGCAGGGTTCCGGCAAAACAGGTACGGCACGTAATTTCGCGCGGAGACACGCTCTCGGAAATTGCGGAACGCTACAACGTCAGCCCGGCCGCGATCCGCGCGGCCAACAAGCTGTCGAGCGACAGGATCCGGGTCGGGCAGACGCTCAGTATTCCACTGTACGCCGGCAGCTGACGCCACAAGCCGAGACATTTCAGCGGCAATTTGAAAAAATGACGGGTTTCCAGGCCCGTCTATTCCTCATGCCCATCCAGCAACTCCCAGGCCACCTGATCAACCAGATCGCTGCCGGCGAGGTCGTCGAGCGGCCGGCATCAGTCGTGAAAGAACTCGTCGAAAACAGCCTCGATGCCGGCGCTGACGACATCCAGATCGATATTGCCGCGGGTGGCGCCAGGTTGATTCGTGTACGCGACAACGGCAGCGGTATCGACAGGGAGGAGCTGTCTCTCGCGCTCTCACGTCACGCAACCAGCAAGATCGCGAGCCTCGAGGACCTCGAAGCGGTCGTATCGCTCGGATTCCGGGGTGAAGCGCTGCCGAGTATCGCCTCGGTGGCACGCCTGGTCCTGACCTCGCGTTCCGCGCAGGACGACTCGGCGTGGCAGGTCGAGGCGGACGCTGGCGAGATCAGCAGCCCGCGGCCTGCAGCCCATAGCCGCGGGACAACGGTCGAGGTAAACGACCTGTTCTACAACACGCCCGCGAGACGCCGCTTCCTGCGCACCGAGAGGACGGAATTCGGGCACATCGAAAAGTGGCTGCGGCGTCTTGCGCTGTCGCGCCCTGCCGTGGGGTTCACGTTGACGCATAACCGGCGCACCGTGATGAAGCTGGCGGCCGCACGCAGCGACGAGCAGCAGCTGGCGCGCCTGGCCAGGCTGTGCGGTGACGCGTTTGCCGAACAGTCGATTCACCTGGAGCACGAGACCGACGGCGTCGCACTGCAGGGCTGGATCGCGTTGCCGACCTACAACCGCAGCCAGCCGGACCAGCAATACTGGTTCGTCAACGGGCGCAGCATCAGCGACCGGACACTCGCTCACGCCGCCCGGCATGCTTACCGGGATGTGCTGTTCCACGGCCGCTTTCCGGCCTACGTGCTCAACCTGGCAATGGACCCTGCGGGCGTGGATGCCAATGCCCATCCGGCGAAACACGAAGTTCGATTCCGCGACGGCAGGCGGGTGCACGGAATCGTCTCGCAAACCCTGGAAACGGCGCTGCGCGATACCCGGCCGGGCGGCCATGCGCCGGCTCCCGCGTCCATCGTGCACTACCCGGAAGCCGGGCAGCGGCCGATGCCATTGACAGGCGCCGAGCGCGGCGGACCCGCGAGTGTCCGCGAAGCGCTGACGGGATACCGGGCGCTGAGCGAGGCATCTGCTGCGTTGCAGCTGGACGCAGAGCCCGACGAGGTCCCGCCGCTCGGCTTCGCTATCGCACAGCTTGCCGGCGTGTATATCCTTGCCGAGAATCGCGACGGCCTGATCGTGGTCGACATGCATGCTGCTCACGAGCGCATTACGTATGAAAAGCTCAAGCAAAGTTTCGGCGACCGGGCCATCGTGCGGCAGCCGCTGCTGGTGCCCGTGACGCTCGCGGTCGCGGAGAATGAAGCCGACCTCGTCGAGCAGGCGTCGCAGGACCTGGAAGTCCTCGGGCTGTCAGTGGACCGCGCCGGGCCGACGGGGCTCGTCGTTCGCGAAGTCCCGGCGCTGCTCAAGGACTCTGACGTCGAGTCGCTGTTGCGCGACCTGTTGTCGGATATCGGGGAGGCGGGCAGCAGTAGTCGATTCGAGGATGCCAGCGACGAATTCCTGGCGACGATGGCGTGCCATCATTCCGTGCGTGCGAACCGCAGGCTGTCACTCGCCGAGATGAACGCGCTGCTTCGCGAGATGGAAACCACCGAGCGCGCTGACCAGTGCAACCACGGCCGCCCCACGTGGACCGCGATCTCGATGGCGGAACTCGACCGGCTGTTCCTGCGCGGCCAGTAAAGGCAACCTGATCGCCAGCCGAACCGCTATCTGCCTGATGGGCCCGACGGCCTCCGGTAAAACGGACGTGGCCATCGAGCTGTGCCAGCGTTTTCCGATGGACGTCATCAGCGTCGATTCCGCGCTGGTCTACCGCGGCATGGACATCGGCACGGCGAAGCCCGACGAGGCGACATTGCGCGCAACGCCGCACCGTCTCATCGACATTCGCGATCCGGAGGACAGCTACTCGGCGGGCGATTTCGTCCGTGACGCGCGGGAGGCCATGCAGGCGATCTTCGAATCGGGTCGCACGCCACTGCTCGTCGGCGGGACGATGATGTATTTTCGTTCGCTCACGGCGGGCATGGCGGAACTGCCCGCCGGCGATGCCGCGGTCCGGGCGGCGCTCGATGCCGAGGCAGCGGAGCGCGGCTGGCCCGCGCTTCACGAGCAGCTGCGTCAGGTTGACCCCGCAGCGGCGGAGCGCATCAACCCGAATGACAGCCAGCGTATTCAGCGCGCGCTCGAGGTCTACCGGCTGAGCGGCCGGGCGCTGTCGACATGGCAGGAGTCCACGACCGCATCGGATGAGGTTCGCTTCCGCAAGCTGGCGCTCACGGTCGATCCGCGGTCGCTGCTGCACGAACGCATAGCAGAACGGCTCGACCTCATGCTCGATGCCGGATTTATCGACGAGGTACGGCGCCTGATGCAGCGTCCGGGGCTGCACCGGGATAGTCCCGCAATGCGTTCGGTCGGTTACCGCCAGTTATGGGCACACCTCGCCGGGGAGTGTTCGTTCGACGAGGCGCGGAGCCGCGCGCTGGCGGCCACCCGGCAGCTCGCGAAGCGGCAGATTACCTGGTTACGCTCGGAAAACGCCCTGAAAAGCTTCGACGCCCTTGATTCCCGCGTGGCAGATGCTATATCGAGGTTTCTGGGGGCGCCGGACAGCTGAATTGTGGCTTGGTCCGGGCCCGCCTGTGATAGACTTTTTACGACGCTTAGGCTGAACTTCGCACAAGGGCAACGCCGGCGCCACCGGTTTGCGGGTTCAAATAACAACCAACAATAAGGAGACCCCGACATGGCTAAAGGGCAGACATTGCAAGACCCGTTCCTGAACATTTTACGGAAGGAAAAAGTTCCGGTTTCCATTTACCTGGTCAACGGCATCAAGCTGCAGGGACAGGTCGACTCGTTTGACCAGTTCGTCGTGCTCCTGAAGAACAGCGTGAACCAGATGGTCTACAAGCACGCTATCTCAACCGTGGTGCCATCGCGCAACGTGCGTCTGCCTTTGCCAGATGACGCAGGAGACGGTGACGATTAACCGCAGTGTGCGACCCTCTTTGCGGGAGGGCGCTTTTGTTTGAAAGACCGCAAAGCGGCGAACGTGCAATTCTCGTCCACGCGGGCCCCGACGGTGCACCTGACGACTCCGAGCGTTCGGAGTTCGGGGAACTTGCGCGCTCGGCCGGCGCGATCATCGTTGACGAGATCGTAAGCGCACGCAAACGTCCCGAGCCCCGTTACTTCATCGGCAAAGGCAAGGTCGAAGAACTGCGCGCGAGCGTCGAAGCCAATTGTGCCGAGCTGGTTATTTTCGGCGCTCCGCTGTCACCGAGCCAGGAACGCAACCTCGAGCGGGAGCTCAAGTGTCGCGTCCTCGACCGGGCCGGGCTCATCCTGGACATCTTCGCCCAGAGGGCACGGAGCTTCGAGGGCAAGCTGCAGGTGGAGCTTGCGCAGCTGAGGCACCTGTCCACCCGCCTGGTTCGCGGCTGGACGCACCTCGAGCGCCAGAAAGGCGGCATCGGGCTGCGCGGGCCGGGCGAAACCCAGCTCGAAACGGACCGCCGCCTGCTCGGGCGCCGTATCCGGCAGCTGAACTCACGCCTCGAGCATGTGGACGCGCGCCGAACCATGAACCGCCGCAATCGAGTGCGCGCCGAAGTGCCGACGGTGGCGCTGGTCGGCTACACGAATGCCGGCAAATCGACGCTTTTCAATGCGCTGACGAATGCCGGCGTGTACGTGCGGGATCAGCTGTTCGCAACGCTCGACCCGACGGTTCGGCGCCTAGAACTGCCCGACGGCACGGAAATCGTGCTCGCCGATACCGTCGGCTTCGTGCGGGATCTGCCGCATGAGCTGATCGCCGCATTCCGCTCGACGCTGCAGGAGGCACGAGAGGCCGACCTGATACTGCACCTGATCGATGCAAGCGACCCGAATCGCTGGCAGCGTGTCCGGCAGGTCAATTCCGTGTTGAAGCAGCTGGATGCGGATCGTGTACCGCAAATACGCGTGTACAATAAGATCGACTTGATGGATCGTGCTCCGCGCCTGACGAGTAATCGCGAAGGCGAGGGGCGGGCGGTCTGGCTGTCGGCGACAACCGGCGAAGGAATCCCGCTGCTACTGCAAGCGATCGTTGATCGACTGCGTCGCAAAACCCTGCATCGCCTCATTCACCTGCAGCCGTCGCAGGGTCGGCTGCGTTCGAGACTCTTCGAACTCGGCGCGGTACTGAACGAGCAGACGGACGAAGAGGGTGGGTGGACGCTGGAACTGGAAATGGCGGAACAGGATCTGAAGCGCTTCATGAAGCGCGAGAACGTCGATCCGGAACTACTTGAGCCGCTGCCGGTCATCAAGACGGCAGCAACGGCAAACCTGAAATAGACACACTGACAAAGACTAAGTTGTAAAACTATGGCCTGGAACGAACCTGGAAACGGCAAGGACCCCTGGAACAGGGGCAATAAAGAGCCAAACGATCTGGACCAGATCGTGCAGAACTGGCAGCGACGCCTGAGCAGCCTTCTCGGAGGAGGAGGCGGCGGCGGCAGTGGCCGCGCGCCCGGTGGAGCGGGCGGCTACATACTGATCGTGCTGCTACTGGTCGCCTGGGGTGCTACGGGCATCTACCGGGTCGACGAAGCGGAGCGCGGCGTTGTCCAGCGTTTCGGCGCCTACACCGACACGACGATGCCGGGTTTGCACTGGCACCTGCCGATACCGATCGAGTCCGTCGATATCGTCAATACCAACGCGGTACAGAACTTCCCGTTCCGCACCGAGATCCTGACCGCAGACGAGCAGTATGTGTTCATCCAGATGGTCGTCCAGTACCGGCGCACCGACCCCGTGAAATACAGCTTCGAGGTGGTCGACCCGGAGGCGACGGTCCAGGACGTGACCGAGAGCGCGCTCCGCGAAGTGATCGGCACCAGCGAACTGGAAACGCTGGTAACCGGTGAGCGTGACCGGATCGCGCAACGCACGCTCGACACGCTTCAGGTTACGCTGGATCAGTACGAATCCGGCATTACCGTTACATCCGTGTCGATCATCAATCTCGACTATCCACAGGACGTGCAGGCGGCGGTTAACGATACACA
>Ga0193948_1000008_pt1 | contig 34383 bp, 30 predicted proteins | sample FRT_12_MG_FD_161659 | JGI IMG/M metagenome (GOLD analysis project Ga0193948, IMG submission 161659) | Sediment microbial communities from the Broadkill River, Lewes, Delaware, United States - FRT_1-2_MG | ecosystem: Environmental > Aquatic > Freshwater > River > Sediment | place: USA: Delaware... | reverse complement strand
CCCGCGGCAAGCGGGTGAGGGATTCATGTAAACTCGCGTTTGCGATTTGACGGGAAGCACTAATGGCAAAAGAACAAGAAGAAGCTACCAAACCCGGCCTGACGACACGGATGCTCGCAACCGTTGAGCGAGTAGGCAACAAGCTGCCCGACCCTGCGGTGTTGTTCATTGCACTGCTCTTCATCGTCTGGGTGTTGTCGTGGATTCTGTCGTACGTGTCCTTCGGCGTGATCGACCCGCGCTCGAATGAGCCGCTCGTCATCAACAACCTGCTCGCACCGAGGGCGCTTACCGAGTTCCTGTCGGTAATGGTGACGAACTTTTCGCACTTCCACCCGGTCGGCGTGGTGCTGGTCGCCATGCTCGGTATTGGCGTTGCGGAACACACGGGTTTTATCAACTCGGCGATCCGTTCCCTGCTGAACGTGACGCCAGCGAAGCTGCTGACGCCCATGGTCATTCTTGTCGGTATCGTTTCGCACTCCGCGGTCGACGCGGGCTACGTCCTCGTCATACCGCTGGGCGGCGTTATCTTCTACGCAGCCGGCCGCCATCCGCTGGCCGGTATTGCGGCCGCCTTCGCCGGCGTGTCGGGCGGCTTCTCGGCCAACTTCGTGCCCAGCTCGCTGGACCCGCTATTGCAGGGCCTTACCCAGGCGGGTGCGCAGATCCTCGACCCGGACATCATCGTCAACCCGCTCAATAACTATTTCTTTACGACCGCATCATCGCTCCTGATCGTCGGTCTCGGCTGGTACATCACCGACAAGGTCGTCGAACCTCGTATCTCGAGCACAGAGATCGACGGCGACGCGGAAGACCTGCCCGAGATGCACGATTTACAGCCGAACGAACGCAAAGGATTACGCTGGTCCCTGGTGTCGATGGTCGTCGGCCTCATCCTGCTGCTCGTGACGGCCCTGCCCGAGAGTTCGGCGTGGCGCACGCCCGACGGTGAGCTGAGTTCGTTCAGCGCGCCGATGATGCGTGCCATCGTATCGCTGATCTTCCTGTTGTTCCTGGTGCCCGGCATTGTCTACGGAATCGTCGCGGGCACGATGAAGAGCTCGAAGGATATGATCGAAGGCATGACCCACGCCATGCACGGCATGGCCTACTACCTCGTCATCATGTTCTTCATCGCCCAGTTCGTGTACGCGTTCGGCGTTTCGAACCTCGGTGTACTGCTGGCGCTCGAAGGCGCGAACTTCCTGAAGGCAATGAACGCGGCGGCACCGGTCACGATCGTCGGCATCGTCATCCTGACCGCATTCGTCAATATTTTCGTCGGCTCGGCCAGCGGCAAGTGGGGGCTGCTCGCGCCGATCTTCGTGCCCATGCTCATGTCACTGGGAATTTCGCCCGACCTGACACAGGCGGCATACCGTGTCGGCGACTCGAGCACCAACATCATCACGCCGCTGATGCCGTATTTCCCGCTGGTCGTCGTTTACTGTCAGCGCTACGTGAAGAACACGGGCATCGGCACCCTGACCGCGATGATGTTGCCTTACTCGGTGACGTTCCTCCTGACCTGGACAATCTTCCTGCTCGTGTACTTTGCGATCGGCATTCCGCTGGGTATACAGGCGAGCTACACCTACCCCTGAGGGCATGCCATGTCTCTGCCTGACTTCGAGAAACTCGGCAGCTTCTATCTCGGCAAGCGACGCGACGCCGACTCGGACTCGCTCACGGACGAGCTGGTTCTGTACGACTCGAAGGACCTCACCACCCACGCTGTGATTATCGGCATGACGGGTTCCGGCAAGACCGGGCTCGGCATCGGCGTGCTGGAAGAGGCGGCGCTGGATCACATTCCGGTCATCGCCATCGACCCGAAAGGCGATATGGGCAACCTGTTGCTGACCTTCCCGAACCTCGCCGCCGAGGATTTCCGGCCGTGGGTCAATCCGCGCAGCGCGAGCGACAATGGTCAGAGCATCGATGAATTTGCCGCCGCGCAGGCGGCACTGTGGAAAAAGGGCCTCGGTGAGTGGGGCCAGACGGGCAAACGCATCAGGCAGCTGCGCGACAGTGTCGACATGGCTATCTACACGCCCGGCAGCAACGCGGGCATCCCCGTTTCGGTTCTCAAGTCCTTTGCCGCCCCGGAAGCGGCGCTCATGGACGACGTCGACCTCTACCGCGAACGCGTACAGGCAACCGCGACGGGCATCCTGACGCTGCTGGGCATCGATGCCGACCCGGTCGCCAGCCGCGAACACATACTCATCTCGCGCCTGCTCGATCACGCCTGGCAGGAAGGCCGGGAACTCGACATTGCGGCCCTGATTGCGGCGATCCAGAGCCCGCCGTTTACGACGATCGGCGTCATGAGTCTCGACGCGTTCTTTCCCGAAAAGGACCGTTTCGCGCTCGCGATGCGCCTCAACAACCTGCTGGCGGCACCCGGCTTCGAGGCGTGGATGCAGGGCGAGCCGCTCAGTGCGAAAAACCTGCTGTATACCGCCGACGGCAAACCACGGATTTCGGTGCTCTCCATCGCGCACCTGGATGACGCCTCGCGCATGTTCTTCGTGTCCATGCTGCTGAACGAGATCATCGCCTGGATGCGCGCCCAGCCGGGTACGTCGAGCCTGCGCGCGATTCTCTACATGGACGAGATCTTCGGCTTCATGCCGCCGGTAGCGAATCCACCGTCGAAGTCGCTGTTCCTGACGCTTCTGAAGCAGGCCCGCGCCTATGGGCTCGGGCTGGTGCTTGCCACGCAGAACCCGGTCGACCTCGATTACAAGGGCCTGTCCAACACGGGCACCTGGTTCATCGGCCGCCTGCAGACGGAACGCGACAAGGCCCGGGTAATGGAGGGTCTCGAAGGGGCCAGCCAGGGCGACTTCGACAAGCAGCAGATGGAGCGCACGCTCGCCGGTCTCGGCAAGCGCCGGTTCCTGCTGCACAACGTTCACGAGGACGAGCCCGTCGTATTCGGGACGCGCTGGGTCATGTCCTACCTCGCGGGCCCGCTGACGCGCGACCACATCCGTACGCTGATGGCGAATGCCCGCCCGGCCGCCACCGGCAGTGGGGCGGGCGCCGCAAAACCGAAGCAAAAGCAGCGCTCCGACCCGCCCGCGCTGCCGCCGGCCATCGACCAGTACTTCGTGCCGGGCGGCGACGGCGACGTGACCTATTTTCCACGCCTGATCGGGGGCGCCAGCCTCGTTTTTTCGAATGCCCGCTACCAGGTCGAGGACGAGCGCAACGCGCTGTACACGGTCGAGATTGAAGACGGTCCGGTGGCCGTCGATTGGGACACCGCCGAGCCCCTGGCGCTGGCGATCGAAGCACTCGGCGATGCCGCGGCACCCGACGCCGCGTTTTCGGAGCTGCCGGGACCGGCGGCCAACGCCAGGCAGTACGCGGCGTGGCAGCGCGACTTCAAGCGCTGGGTGCGCCAGAACGAGACCGTCACGCTGTACCGGAACAAACGATTCCGGCTGACGTCCGAGCCCGGCGAGACCGAGGGCGACTTCCGGGTACGGCTGCAGGCACTCGCCAGTGAGAAACGGGACCTGGCCGTCGCCAAGCTGCGCAAGCGCTATGCGAGCAAGGCGACCACGCTGGAGAATCGCCTGATGCGGGCGCAGCAGTCTATCGCGCGCGAGCAGGAGCAGGCGAGCAAGAAGACGCTGGACACGGCCGTCTCCATCGGCACCGCGATCCTCGGCGCCGTGCTCGGCAGGAAACGGCTGTCGACGACGTCGGCAAGCAAGGTGGGCACGGCCATCAAGACCGCGGGCAGCGCACGCAAGGAAGCCGCCGACGTGGCCCGCGCGAAGCAGACGGCCGACAAGGTCCGCGCCGATCTCGAGGCGCTCAATGCGCAGGTGGAACGCGAGGTCGCTGCGCTCGACACCGCGTTCGATGCACAGTCCGAGGAACTCGATGAGATCATCGTGCGCGCGAAGACGACGGACGTGCACGTTCCCGTGATGGCGCTCGCCTGGATGCCGTATTCGCCCGATTCCAAGGGCCGCCTCCGGCCCGCCTGGAGCTAGTCTCCTATGCAGGCGCCGGCATAGGCCTTCAGCACACCCGCATTGTCGAGCTGGCACTCGTTGTCGTAGGTGACCCCGTCCAGCCCGCACACGGGCAGGTAGACGCGCGGACAGTTGCGACCCTGTTCCTCGCACATGCCCGCGTAGTCGATGCGTGTTCCGCGGCGCTCTGCGTAACAGGCGTTACCGTACGTCAGGTTGTCGGCGCCGCAGACGGGAACGAACAGGTTCGGGCAGGGGCGCTGGTTGCAGATGCCGACCGTATACGTCGTGATGCCGGCCTTGTCCGCCAGGCAGGCGTTATCGTAAGTCACGCCGTCATTGCCGCAGACGGGTGCGAAGACCGGCGGACAATTTTCGGTGTCGCAGGCGCTCGCGCGCTGCACCGGCACGCGCTCCACGTTGGCTTCGCAGCGGTTCAGGTAGGTACGGCCGTTCATGCCGCAAACCGGATCCGGGACACCCGGGCAGCCGCTCGGTGCACACGCACCGAGTCCCGCGATCTCGACGCTCGATTTCGCGGCGAAGCACTCGTTGATGTAGGTGTTTCCGTCGACGCCGCAGACCGGATCGTACTCCTCGCTGCACTCTTGCGGCGTCGCGAGCGACTCATCGTCATCCGCAATGTCGCCGTCATCCGCGCCGGCTTCCTCCTGTTCAGCATCCTCTTCGGGGTCTTCGCCGTTGACCCCGGCAGGACATTCGCCCTCGGCCACGATTTCGGCGCCCGCCACGTTGGCAACGCACTCGTTGCTGTAGGTCTTGCCGTCGGCTCCGCAGACCGGCGTGTAATCCATGGTGCAGGCTACTTCATCGGCCTGTGCCAGCAGCATGGGAGCTTCGGCGGCAGTAACCGCGGGCGCGAGCAGGCACGGGGCCAGGCAGGCAATAAGGTATTTCATCATCAGGGAAAGTGTATCAGCTCACGCAACGGAACCAGTTCTATGCCTTCTTCGACAAGGCCCGGGATCGCGCGTTCCAGGAACGCCAGCGTCCCGGGATAGGGGTGTCCGATTGCAACGGCGAGACCGCGCTCCCGAGCCAGCGTCTTGAGGCGCTCGAATTCTCTCTCTATCATCTCGGGCGCCGGGTCCGAGTCCAGGAACACGTCCCGCTTGATGGCCGGCACGCCTCGTTCCGATGCGATTTGCAGCGCGACGCTGCGGTGCGTCGTATAGCTGTCGACGAAGTAGAGCCCGCCCGCCAGCAGTATTTCTTCCATGAGCCAGCCCATGTGTCCGGGGTGCCGCGTCAGCAGGCTGCCGCGATGGCCGTTCACGCCAACCGCAAAGGGCACCGTCGCCATGGCGTTTGCAAAAGTATCCGCGAGGCCCTGGCGCGTCGTGTCGAGGGTGATCGAGCCCGGTTCCACGGCCCCGTCAGGGTGCATGGACTGCAGCGGCAGGTGCAGCAGCACCTCCTTGCCGCTTTGCCACGCCGCCTGCGCCAGCTGCACCGAACCCGGTGTGCCGGGCAGGATCGCACAGGCCACGGGGCCGGGCAGCGCTACTGCGCGGTGCCCCGCTGCCAGGTGGTAACCGAGGTCGTCGATGATGATCGCGATGCGCGGCGCGGACTGCGCGAAGCTCTGCGTCGCGAGCAACAAGAGGATCGCGGCTGCGCGGAGCTGTCCGAGCGTCATTGAGCCTTGCTGTGCATCACGTCGCCGCGCTGCAGACGATTCAGCGCCTCGAGCAGCTGCGCGTCCTCCTCCCGATCGACAAAACCGCTCAGGCTCATGTCCGGGTAGCCCGGGGTGCCTTCGACATACACGTCCGGCGTAATGCCGGTTTCGTGAATCGAATCGCCGGACGGCGTGTAATAGCGCGACGTCGTCAGTTTGAGCGCGCGGCCCTGGGACAGCGGCATGACCGTCTGCACCAGGCCCTTGCCGAAAGTACCGGTTCCGACTACGACCGCGCGGCCATGGTCCTGCAGCGCGCCGGCAACGATCTCCGAAGCCGAGGCGGAACCTTCGTTTACGAGCACGACGAGTTCGGCACCGTCGAGCACATCGCCACGATGCGCCGAGCGCGTGAAGCGTGCTTCGTTCGTGCGGCCGTCGGCCGATACGATGACGCCGGAGTCGAGAAACAGGTCAGAGACGTCGACAGCGGAATCCAGCACGCCGCCGGGGTTGTTGCGCAGGTCCAGAATCAGCCCCGACAGCATCCCGCCGCCGGCTTCCTGCATCGTGTCGATCGCGCGGCTCAGCTCACGGGCCGTGGTTTCGCTGAATTGGCTCACGCGAACGTAACCGTAGGACGGGCCCAGCACTTCGTGGTGCACACTGGCGACGCGGATGATCTCCCGCCGCATCTGGTGTTCGATAGCGTCGCCGTCGCGCAGCACCGTGATGCTGATTCGCGACCCGGCGCGGCCGCGCATGCGGCCGATGGTTTCGTGCAGATACTCCGGCTCGACCGCGACCCCGTCCACGGCGATGATCTGGTCGCCGCTCCGGATCCCGGAGCGTGCCGCCGGCGAACCGGTGATCGGCGTCACGACTTTGATGATGCCGTCCATGTCGGCGACCTCTACGCCAACGCCGGTGTAGCTGCCGGTCGTGCTGATGCGGATGTCGCGATACTCGTCGGCATCGAGGTACTGGGAGTGGGCATCGAGATCCCGGACCATGCCGCGGATGGCGCTTTCGAGCAGGGCGCTGTCGTCGAGCGGCTCGACATAATCCTTTTTGACGCGCTCCATGACCTCGGCGAACAGTCTCGCATTCTCCCAGGCCAGCTCCGGCTCGTCCGATACGCGTCCGCCGGACAGCAGGCCACCACCGATGGAGAGACTCAGCCCCATTACGGTTCCGATCACAACGACCAGGATAGCCCTGACTTTCAACGACATACGCAACTCCGAACGCCGGCCCGCGATGTTGCCCGGCCGGTCCAAATGACGATACCACAGTCAGCCGGCGCTGTACTGTGAGGCCCGACAAGTTCGGCTAGTCGCCAGGTCTGCGGGTTACCCAGCGTCTCGGGTTAAGGGGCTGGGTACCGCGCCGGATCTCGAAATACAGCCCCGAGTCGGCCTGGCCGCCGCTGTCGCCGACCGTCGCGATGACGTCACCCGGCGCCACCCAGTCGCCGGCATTCTTGAGGATCGTCTCGTTGTAACCGTAGAGGGTCATATAGCCCTCCCCGTGGTCGACGATCACCAGCAGACCCATGCCCGCGAGCCAGTCCGCGAACGCGACCCGCCCGTGGTACACGGAGCGCACCTCGCGGCCGCGGGGCGCGGCCAGCACCACCCCGTTCCACTTGAGCGCACCACCGACCCGCGGCTGGCCGAAGTCACGCAACAGGGTGCCCGCAACCGGCCATGTCAGTCGGCCGCGGAAATCGCTGAACGGCTCCTCGGATGTAATCGGGTAGTCGGACAGGATGCTTGTCAGTTCCGCGATCAGGCGCGCGAGGTCCTTTTCCTGCGCCGCGAGGCGCTCGATTTCACGGCCTTCGGCGGCCATCCGCTCCTTGAGCGCCGCGAGCAGGGTCTGTCGCTCCGCCTGCGCCGCGGCCAGCTTTTCGAGTTCGGCGGAACGGGTCCTCGCGAGATCTGCGAGGCGCGCTTCTTCCGCGGCGACCTCGCTGTGCATCGCGGCGAGTTCCCGGATCTTCCCGCTGACGGCACCGATATTGTCCGCACGGTAGTCGTTGAAATACCGGTAATAGGCCATCATGCGCCCGAGCATCGCGGGGTCGCGCTGGTTCAGCAGCAGCTTGATCTTCTCCTGCTTGCCGCTCATGTAGGCCGCGCGAACCTGGGCCGCAAGGTGATCCGATTCGCGTGCGAGCTCGGCTTCGCGCTCGGCAATAGCGGCGTCGAGCTCCGCCAGGCGCTTCGCGCTCCACGCCCGCTCGCGCTCGAGGTCCTGCAGTCGCAGACGTTTCTCGGCGATGGCGACCTCGGCGTTCTGCAGGTCCTCGGTGAGCCGGTCGCGATCCCTCGCGCTCTTGTCCATGCTCTGCTTGAGGTCGCTGATCTTGTCGCGGACCTCCTCGAGCTCCTGCTCCTTGATCTTTGCAAGACCGGCGCCTTCGTCCTGGGCAACGGCACCCGGCGGCAAGGCGAGAATCACCAGAATCGGCAGAGTCAGGATCGGCGGGCAGCGCATGGGCGCACAGTGTAGTTCGTTTGCGGGGTATTTCCATCGCCGCGCGCTGTTATAATGCCGCCTTTCGATCAACCCTGCGCAGCCCGCGCACACGACGCCTCATGGACAGATTAATGGAGTTCGCCGGCAACCATACTTTGCTGGTGTTCGCGCTGGTGACCAGTTTGCTGCTGGCCGTATTCACCGAGCTCAGGCGCAAGGCGACCGGCATGATGGCCGTTCAGCCCACCGATGCCGTCAAGCTCATCAACAACGATGCCGTGGTTCTCGATATGCGTAGTGCCGAGTCGTTCTCGCGCGGCCATATCGTCGGCGCCCGTAACGTTCCGATGGACGAGCTCGACGGACACCTGGAAAAGCTCGCCCGCTTCAAATCAAAGCCCGTCGTCGCGGTCTGCGACGCCGGCATCACGTCGTCGAAAGCGGTCAATACGCTGCGTAACTCCGGCTTCGAGAGTGTTTACAACCTCAAGGGCGGCATGAACGCGTGGGGGCAGGCGGGCCTGCCGGTCGTCTCCGGCAAGAAAACAAAGAGCAAGAAATAGGCGCAGGACTGCGATGAGCGACAAGATCCCGGTGGTGATTTATGGCGATGAGTTCTGCGCGTATTGCGCGGCTGCCCGGATGTTGTTCACGAAGAAGGGCGTAAAATTCGAAGACATTCTCGTATCACGCGACCCTGACCGCTTCGATGAAATGCAGGCGCGCAGCGGCGGCCGTCGCACGGTTCCGCAGGTTTTTATCGGTGACGTGCACGTCGGCGGATTCGATGATTTATGTTCGCTCGACAAAAGCGGCAAACTCGACAAGATGCTCGCCGGCGAAAGGGCCGGCCAGCACTCTCAATAACTCAGGACGGAAACATGGCTGAACAGGAAGCACAGAACCCCGAGAAGCGTCTCTCCGTGGTAAAGATCTACGTCAAGGATTTCTCCTTCGAGTCGCCGCAATCACCGGGCATCTTCAATGCAAAGGAATGGGCGCCGAATACAAACCTGAACCTGCGCAGCGCGCATTCGCCGATCAGCGGTGACCTCCATGAAGTCGTGCTAACGCTCACCGTCGACGCCAGGGAAAAAGACAGCGACAAGACCATTTTCCTGGTCGAGCTGCAGCAGGCCGGCGTGTTCGACATCAGCGGCTACGAGAAAGAGGAAATGGGCGTGCTCATCGGCAGTTTCTGCCCGGGCGTCCTGTACCCGTATGCGCGTGAAGCGATCGCCGGGATCATTCAGAAGGGCGGCTTTCCCGAGTTCGTCCTGCAGCCCATCAACTTCGATGCGCTGTACCAGCAATCGCTGCAGCAACAGCAGGCCGAAGCGGCCGCGGCGACGGAGACACACTGATAAGCGACACCCGCTCACAGCCGATCGCCGTCGTCGGGGCAGGTTCCTGGGGTACCGCACTGGCGCTGCAGTTCGCCCGCAGCGGGCGACCGATACGTTTGTGGGGCCGCGATCGTGCCCAGCTCGCACAAATGCGCGAGGAGCGCGTAAATGCCCGCTACCTCCCTGGCGCGGCCTTCCCGGATAACCTCGAGGCCGTCGTCGAGCTCGACCAGTGCCTCGACGGTGTCCGCGACATCCTGGTCGCGGTGCCAAGCCACGGATTTCGCGAGACGCTGGAGGCCATCAGGCCGCTACTCACGAACGGTGCAAGAGTTTGCTGGGCGACCAAGGGTTTCGAATTGCATACCGGCAAGCTGCCGCACGTGGTCGCTGCCGAGGTGCTCGGCGCGGAACGGCCTGTTGCCGTCCTGTCGGGCCCGACCTTCGCGAAGGAGGTCGGTGTGGGGCTGCCGACCGCGCTGACGATCGCCGCAAACGATGCCGCATTCGCGCAGGAGCTGGCGATATCGCTGTCCGGGGACAATTTCCGCGCATACACCTCGGACGACATGGTCGGCGTCGAGGTGGGCGGCGCTGTCAAGAACGTTCTCGCCATTGGCGCCGGTATGTCCGACGGCCTGGGCTTCGGCGCGAACACCCGCGTGGCACTGATCACCCGCGGTCTCGTCGAAATGACGAGACTGGGTGTCGCACTGGGCGCAAAGCGCGAAACCTTCATGGGGCTGGCCGGCATGGGCGATCTCATGCTCACCTGCACCGACAACCTGTCGCGCAACCGCCGCATGGGCCTTGCGCTGGCGGCGGGCAAGTCGGTCGAGGAAGCCCAGGAAGAAATCCAGCAGGTCGTGGAAGGCGTGCTGGCTGCGGAGGCCGTGCACGAGGTGGCGCAGAAACTCGGCATCGAGATGCCGATCTGCCACCAGGTGTACCGGATCCTCTACGAAGGCGCGTCGGCCCGGGAGGCTGTCGGGGCGCTGATGCGCCGCGACCTGAAGTCGGAACACTGAGCCGAGCCCGTGGCTGGCTATTCGCCGCATTTGGACTAAACTTTTTCCCCATACAGCGCTACTTCTTGTATGTGCTCAACAATATAGGGGAATAATCATGGACAGACGTCAATTCTGCCGGTCTGCTGTTGCAGCCGGCGTGGCTGCAGCATTTCTACCTGCCTGCGGCAAGGAAACGCCGGTCGCTACCCAGGCCGATACGGGCATCGCCGCCGTATCACTGGACGGTGCGGAGATCGAACTGAGTAAAGCGGCCGTGAAGGAACTCGGCGACGCGCTGTCGGGGCCCGTCATGCTCTCCGGACACCCGCAGTACGATTCAGTGCGCATGATCTGGAACGGCATGCACGACAAGCGCCCGGCAATGATTGCACGCTGCCTGAACGCGGAAGACGTCAGCAATGCGGTCAGTTTCGCGCGCGACAACAATGTGCTCGTTGCGGTGCGCGGAGGCGGCCACAGCTGGCCGGGCAAGTCCGTTTGCGACGGCGGCCTGATGATCGACCTGTCGAAGATGAATACCGCGACGGCCGACGCGGACACGCGGCGCGCACGCGTCCAGGGCGGCGCATTATTGAATGCGCTCGACTCGGCTGCCCTCGAGAAAGGGCTGGTGACGACCGCCGGTGTCGTCTCGCACACGGGCTGCGGCGGCTACACACTGGGTGGCGGCTTCGGACGCCTCAATCGCAAATACGGCCTGACGGTCGATAACGTCACCGGCGCACGGATCGTCACGGCCGACGGCCGGGTTCGCTGGATCAATGCGGACGAGGAGCCGGAGCTCTTCTGGGCAATCCGGGGCGGTGGCGGCAATTTCGGCGTCGTCACGGACTTCGAGTACCAGCTGCATCCGTTCGATCGTAACGTCCTGTCCGGCAATATCGTGTGGCCGCTGGACCAGGCGCGCGACGTGCTCGAGTTCTACGCCGAATGGTCGGCCGGGCTCTCCGACGAACTGTACGTCGGGCCCTCGATGGGCCGGCTGCCCGAGGTCGGCGACGCGCTGATCATGGAGGTCGTGTACAACGGCGATCCGGCCGCAGGCGAGAAAGAGCTGGCGCCGCTAAGGGCGATCGGCAAGCCGCTGGTGGACGGCGTCCAGGTGCAGGACTACATGATCATGCAGACGAGTGCCGACGCTATGATGGCGCACGGTGTCCGATCCTATGCCAAGAACGGCATGGTGAAGGAGTGGTCGCAGGGTCTGGTGGATACAATGATCGACGCCTACGATCCGCGCGTATTCCTGACGAATCACGTGGCCGGCGGCGCCGTTAAACGTGTCGGCGAGACCGACACTGCGTTCCCGCATCGTAACGCCGAACTCATGCTCGTATTCGTGACGGGCTGGGGCGACCCGGCCATGGACCAGGAGATGATCGCGGCCACCCGGGCGCAGTACGCGGCGATCGAGCCCTACATGGGCGGCTATTACGACAACATCGAGTACGATCGCGACGCCAGGACACGGAACTTCGGCCCCGTTTACACGCGGCTGGCGAAGATCAAGGCGCAGTACGACGCGGGCAACCTGTTCCGGCTCAACAGCAATATCGAACCCGCGGCCTGATCAGCCGCCCTGGTCGAAGCCGAGCTGCCGCCAGGCCTCGTAGACGACGATGGCGGCAGCGTTCGACAGGTTGAGGCTGCGGCTGCCGGTCCGCATCGGCAGCCGCAGTCGCCGTTCTTCAGGCAGGCTGTCGAGGACAGCCTGCGGCAGCCCGCGCGTTTCCGGGCCCATCAGGAAGGCATCGCCGCGCCGGTAACGCGGCGCATCGTAACGCGTACGGCCGCGCGTACTCAGCGCAAAGACACGTGGGTCGCCGATGACCGCCAGTGCATCGTCGAGGGACGCGTGCGTCCGGACGCACGCGAACTCGCGGTAGTCGAGGCCCGCCCGCCTGAGCCGCGGCTCATCCAGCTCGAAGCCGAGCGGCTCCACGAGATGCAGGGCTACCCCCGTGTTTGCAGAGAGGCGAATGATGTTGCCGGTGTTGGGCGGTATTTCCGGCTGGTACAGTATCAGGCTGAACATATCGTTTAGAATGCCGCATCCGATGAACGACCGAAACAACCCTCTGCATACCGACCTCTGCGGCCTGTCGATGGCGTCGCCCATCGTGCTGCTGTCCGGCTGCGTCGGTTTCGGCGAGGAATATACGCGAGTCGAGGGTTTTTCGAACCGCGACGTCGGCGGCGTGGTGCTCAAGGGCACGACCGGCGATGCAAGGCTCGGCAACCCGCCGCACCGCGTTTACGAGACGCCGATGGGCATGCTGAATGCCATCGGCCTGCAGAACCCGGGCGTCGAGGCAGTGGTGGAGGAGATCCTCCCCGGCCTCGACTTCAGCGAGACCCGCTTCTTCGCCAACGTCTCGGGATCGACGCTCGAGGAATACGAGCGCGTCACGCGGCGCTTCGACGACTCGCCGATCGACGGCATCGAGATCAACATCTCCTGTCCCAACGTGAAGGAGGGCGGCGTCCAGTTCGGCAACGACCCGGAGATGTCCGCCCGGGTCGTCGCGGCCTGCCGTGCACAGACCAGCAAGCCGATCTTCACCAAGCTGTCGCCGAACCAGACCGACATCCGCGACAACGCGCGGCTGTGCATCGAGGCGGGCACCGACGGCTTCTCGGTGATCAACACCGTGACCGGCATGGCCATCGACTCGGAGGCCCGCAAGCCTATCATCGGCAACGTTCGCGGCGGGCTGTCCGGGCCCGCGATCAAGCCGATCGCGCTGCTCAAGGTTCACGAGGTGCACGAAGTCGCGGCGCCCCATCGCATCCCGATCATCGGCCAGGGCGGTATCCGCACCGCGACCGACGCGCTCGAGTTCATCATCGCCGGCGCAACCGCCGTCGGTGTCGGCACCGCGCTGTTCTACGACCCGCTCGCCTGCAAGAAAATAAACGCCGGCATCGCCGACTACCTCGAACGACACGGCATAGACTCCGTCGGCGATCTCGTCGGCTCGCTGCAAACCTGAAACCGCGCAAAAAGGAGTGTGAGGAATGTCTGAGCGCAAGTTCGAGCCCATGACCAAAGCTGAAGTCATTGCCGCGCAGCGCGAATGGGCCAGGTGCGTCACCGAGCAGGATGTCGATCGGCTTCTGGATCTTTATGACTTCGGCACACCGGACGAGCCCCTGCTGTTCAAGCCCACCCTGGCGGACGTCATTCGGCTCGACCGCGCCGGCGCACGAGCCTACTTCGTGGGCGGTGATCCAAACTACCCCCACGACCAGGGATTTCTCAACCAAGGTTGGAAGCGGGTGGAATTCCAGAGCGCCGCGGGCCCTGTCCTGAAAGCAGGGGGGCTCGGCTACAAGGACATGGGGCATTACATCTTCGTCGACGGCGACGGCAACGCCACGCGCGCCGACTATACTTTCGCCTACCACAAGCTGGATGGGCGCGTTCTCATCTCGCTGCACCACTCCTCACTGACGTGGCTGCCTCCGGGGCAAACGTCATCGACTTGAAACAGACGCCCGGCTGATTTCCTGCGCCCTCGACCCGTATACACGTTCCATCAGGTCCTGGTACCGCGGATCGTCTCGCAAGACATCGAAAGGAGGCCAGAAGGCAAGGTAGGTCATATTGAACGAGCCATGCCCAGCGGCCAGGTCCAGCCAATGCAGAGCCTCGTCGACCATTTCGGCGCGGGCGAAGGCCTCTCCAATAGTGAACGGATTTACGTAAGATTCGTGCGCCCGATCAACCAATGCCTCGGCCATGGAGCGCATGGCGCCGGCCGGTCCGGCGGCGTCAAAGCCCTCTTCGAGGGCCGCCAGCAGCGCAGTGTCGCCGCGCTGCTCGAGTTCCAGTCGCTCCTCCTCCAGCGCCTCGTCGAAACGGCCCTGCTGCCAGTAAACCAACGCAAGAAACCAGTGCAACGATAACTGGCGGTTCCGCACTTGCACGTCTTTCGTCGCGAAGACGGCCTCGTCAAAACGGCGCGCCATGAACAGATGCGAGCACAACGGCAAATTGTGCATGGCGCTGAACGGACTGACCCTTGATATTTCGCGTATGCGGGCGACGTTTTCGTCCATACGCCCGTCCAGCATCAGGCAGTCGGCGTCGCCATGCATCGCATACGGGGCCGACGGGTTGAGGCGCAATGCTTCCGCGAAGGATTTGCAGGCGCCGTCAAAATCCCCCGTGTACATGCGCGCCCAGCCGAGCGCAGAGTGCCCGATGGCGACCTGGTCGTCCGCTTCGATCGCCTTCAACGCAGCGGCCCGCCACTCTTTGATGGATTCACGTGGCTCTGCAAAACCAAACAACGCATGCATCGCGTGCGCCACCGCCAGTTGTCCCCAGGCAAGCGCGAATTTCGGCTCGGTCGTGGCCGCCGCCTGGAACTGGTCAATGGCGGTGCGTATTCCATCCCTGGTAAACCGGTCGAGATGCGCAATGCCGAGTGCATAGGCGTCGATGGCACGCGAGTCGACCGGGCCCATCCGGTCGTGTGTCAGTCGGTCGCCTTCCTGCGCCACCTCGGTAGCGATCTCTGCGTCGATGGCATTTGCTACCTCCGAAATCAGGTTGAATAAATGGGGCGTCTCTCGGGTATACCGCTCCGCCCAGAGATGCTCTTCGCTCCGGCCGTCGATCAACTGGACAGTCACTTCGATCCTGTTGCCTTCTCTCAACAGGCTGCCTTCGACGATCGCGTCCACCCCCAATTCCCCCGCGATCTCGGTTGTGGGCAATTCGCTGTTCCGGTAGCGGATCGTGGACTGCCGGGGCGTCACCCGCAAACCTCGAATCTGCGAGAGTTCCGTGATCAGGATGTCCTGGAGACCGTTGACGTAATAGTCTTGTTCAGGGTCGCCGGTCAGGTTTTTCAGCGGAAGCACGGCGAGCGATCGGAAGACCTCCTCTTCCGTTGTCTCATGTTGAAGCGCGCCGGGCCAGAAGACGGCCGCGATAATCAGCGCGAGTATTGCGGCGGCACCCGCCAGCAGGGCGCGGCGCACGATTGTCGCGTGGCCCTTACCCGGCGACGGGTCCGGCTGATTCGAACTCTCGATCTCCTCGACATTGGCGACGAAGCGATAGCCGCGTGAACGCACCGTTTCCAGGTAGCGGTGGGAGGCAGAGTCATCGCCCAAGGCCTTGCGTAACCGGGCCACGGCCTTGGTGAGCGCAGATTCGCTGATCACCGTGTCGCCCCAGACCGTGTCCATCAGCTCCTGCCGCGTCACGAGCCGGCCGCGATTAGCAATCAGGTAGATCAGGAGTTCCAGCACTCCCGGCTTGAGATGAATCTCCTGCCCACCCCGGGAAAGCCGCCACGTCTCGGGATCGACCACGAAGTCATCGAAACGATAAACGGGTTGGTGGTTCATGACTTTCCTGTCGATAGAACCGGGCATCGATGCTCGCGCCAGTTTGCGTTGAATTACTGTCATTTTACGGCTTTGGCGGTTGAAAACCATGCCGTGGACCGGCCACGCGATGCGCTCGATTCGCTTCATGTCGAGACGGTCAGCTGCCGGTCACGCTCCGGTCATGCTTGGACGCGGAAACCCTTTTATCCTGTCAATGCCGGGCGGCAATCCTTTCGAATCGCGGCCCGGCACCTGCTCAATTAAAGGAGGAGGAGATGAACACATTGAAACGCATGAAAGTCGCCGTGCCGGCCCTTGCCCTCGTTCTGTCCTTTGGGGCCTGGACCTCGGCGACTGCGCAGAGCTTTCCCGAGACCATCCCGCTGCCGGACGGCTTTCAACCTGAAGGTATAAGCCTGGGTCATGGTTCGACGGCCTACGTCGGATCGCTTGCAGATGGCAGCATCTACGAAGCAGATCTGAGGACTGGCGCCGGCAGCATGCTGGTGCAGGGATCGCCTGGCCTGATGCTGACAGTCGGCCTCGATTTCGACGAGAGCAGTGGCTACCTGTTTGCGGCCGGTGGTATTTTTGGTGACGGGCGTGTTTACGACACCAGGACAGGCGAACTGGTCAACCAATTGCTCTTGGGCACGCTGGGGGCCTCCTGGATCAACGATGTCGTCGTAACGCGAGACGCGGCCTACTTTACCGATTCGTTCGGACCACACATTTACGGCGGCCCGCACATCTACAAAGTCGCGTTGGATTCAAAGGGTGCGCCGATCGGCACCGTGCAGCCCCTGAAGTTGGTCGGTGACTGGTTCGACGTCTTCCCCACTTCCCCCGAGGAACTCGTGATCAATGCCAACGGGATCGTGGCCACGCCGGACAACGGCACGCTTATCGTCGTGAACTCGGCTTCAGGTCGCCTCTACACCGTGGATCCCGATACCGGGATTGCGCAGGAAATCGACCTCGGTGGAGCTGGAGTACCATTTGGTGACGGCCTTGTTCTCAGGGGCAAGACACTCTACGTCGTGCAAAATCTCGTCAACCAGGTTTCTGTTTTCACGTTGAATCCGGACTACTCCGTGGCGACGTATACGCATTCCCTGACAGGCGGCGGTTTTGATACTCCCTCCACGGCGGATCTTTTCGGATCCTGGTTGTACGTAGTAAATGCGCGCTTTTTTGACTGCATGCCGCTGGAATATTGTCCGCCCACTACTGAATTCAACGTTGTTCGGGTCGATGAGTAAAGATCGGCGACGATTAGCTCCGCAGGAGTCGGCTATCTCGATTACCGGCTCCTGCAGGTCAGTCGAGATGCAGCGCCTTCATCTTGCGGGTCAGGGTGTTGCGACCCCAGCCGAGCAGTTTCGCCGCTTCCTGCCGGTGGCCGTTGGTCTGGCTCATGGCGATGCGGATCAGGGTCTTCTCGAACTCCGGCAGCGCGCGATCGAGCAGCGGCGCTTCGCCCGAGCTGAGCTGGCGTTCCGCCCAGCTTGCGAGGCTTCGGGTCCAGTCCTGCGTGGCGCGTTCCTGCGATTGGCTGCCGCCCATTTCCGTAGGCAGGTCCTGCATACCGATCACGCTGCCGGGAGCCGTTACGGTAAACCGCCGCGTGGCGTTCACTAGCTGGCGTACGTTGCCCGGCCAGTCGTAGCTCTGCAGCACATTCATGGCTTCCGGGTCGATCGACTTGGCCGATGCGGCAAGCTCGCGCGCGGCCTCCGCCAGGTAGTGATTCAGCAAGAGGGGGATGTCTTCACGGCGCTGGCGGAGCGGCGGGGTATTGATACGTATGACATTGAGCCGGTGAAACAGGTCTTCGCGAAAACGCGACTCCTTCACCGCGCGGGCAAGGTCCTGGTTCGTCGCCGCGATGACGCGCACGTCGACCTTGATCGACTGCTGGCCCCCGACGCGATAAAACTCGCTCTCGGCGAGCACGCGCAACAGGCGCGTCTGCAGGGCCGGCGACATGTCGCCGATCTCGTCGAGAAACAGCGTGCCCCCGTCGGCCTGTTCGAAGCGTCCGATGCGCCGCGCGTCGGCGCCGGTGAAAGCGCCCCTCTCGTGGCCGAACAGCTCTGACTCGAGCAGCTCGGCGGCGATAGCCGAGGTATTGAGCGCAACGAACGGTTTGTCCGCGCGCGGACTGTGCTCGTGCAGCGCGCGTGCGACCAGTTCCTTTCCGGTACCGGACTCGCCGGTAATGAGCACCGTCATGCTCGAGCCGGCAAGCCGCCCGATCGACCGGAATACTTCCTGCATCGCGGGCGCCTGGCCGATCAGCGAGGGGATGTCCTGCTCGTCTGTGCGCGTATCCTCAGGCTTATGGCCGTTGCGGCGGGCAGCGCGCCGCACGAGCTCGACGGCCTCGTCGATATCGAACGGTTTCGGCAGGTACTCGAAGGCGCCGCCCTTGTACGCGGCCACCGCGTTTTCCAGGTCCGAGTGCGCGGTGATGACAATGACGGGCAGCTCCGGCCAGCGCCGGTTGACCTCTTCCAGCAGGGCAATGCCGCTCATTCCCGGCATGCGCACGTCCGTGACGAGGACGTCGGGGGACTCGTATTCCATCGCCTCGAGCAGGTGCTCGGCGCGTTCGAAACTGCGCGTTTCCATCTGTTCCTGGCGCAGCGCCTTTTCCAGCACCCAGCGGACCGACTGGTCGTCGTCTACAACCCAGACGTCCAGTACCTCGCTGGTCATGTCGCCGACCCCGATTGATCCAGCGGTATGCGTACGAAGAAAACGGTACGGCCGGGCCGGCTCTCGAATTCGATCAGACCGCCGTGGCGGCTGATCAGCTCCTGCGCGGCAGGAAGCCCCAGCCCGGTGCCGTGAGGATTGCCCGTGACCAGGGGATAGAAAACGGTGTCCTGCAACTGCGCCGGTATGCCCGGTCCGTCGTCCTGTATCTCGATGCTGGCAATAACGCGATGGCGGATATTGCCGATCGTGAAGTTGGTTACGGCCCGGCTCCGCAGCGTAATCGTGCCCTGGCCCTCGAGCGCTGCCGCCGCATTTCGCATGAGATTGAGGAGAGCCTGCACCATCTGGTCGCGATCGAGCTCGATGAGCGGCAGCCCCGGATCGTAGTCGCGGACAATGTGCAGTGAGCGGCGGTCTTCCGCCTCGATGATGCGAACGACGTATTCGATCAGTTCGTGCACGTTGAGCGGCTGCTTGTTCGGCGCGCCGCCCGGGCCGAGCAGGGTATCGACGAGGTTGGCGAGACGGTCCGTCTCGCTGATCACGACGTCCGTGTATTCGGTGAGCTCCTTGTCCTTGAGCTGCCGTGCGAGCAATTGCGCGGAGCCGCGTATGCCTCCCAGCGGGTTTTTGATTTCGTGCGCGAGCTGACGAATCATTTGCCGGCCGGCGCCGTGCTGGATAAGAAGCGCATTTTCACGGCTGATCTTCGAGCGCCGGGTGACGTCGGTAAGCTCGACAAGCAGCGTTGCCGGTCCACTGCTGACAGGCGAGACGCGGCAATCCACGATACGGTCGTCCGCCTGGGCTTCGTTCGGGCCGAGGCGCAGCTCGTTCGCGTAATGGTCGCCGGTGACGCTCACCCGGCTCAGGATGTCGCCAAGCTCGGGGTCGTCATCGAGGAGCTGCAGCAGCGATTCGCCGCGCGCACGCCGCTGGCTGATGCCGAGGATATTCTCCGCGGCGGGATTGAGGCTGAGGATGAGCAGGTTCCGATCCAGCAGGATCACACCCGAGCTCAGGCTGTCGAGGATGTTTTTTGACTGGTCGCGAATGACGCCGTCGTCTAGAACGCCACCGTGTTCTGCTGCACGTAAAAGCGGCTTGGCTGGCTGCGGATCTTCACCGTGCCCGTCGCATCCACCACCTCCACCTGGATGTTGTGGACCCCCCGCCAGACTTCCTGCAGCTGGAAGCTCGTCCCGCTCACCGGCTGCATCTCGCCGTCGAAATAGGCGCGCACCTGGTGCCCGGGTTGCAGACCCGGCTCCAGCGCCACCGAGACGTTCAGGACGCCCTCGATGTTCCATAGCGTTTCTTCAGCCTTCGGTGAGACGATTTCGATGCTGCTGTACCCGGCCGGCTGCTCATCGGCCGGCTCCTCGTCCGGCTGCGATTGGGCTGCTGGTCGGGGCGCACGCCGTGTGGTTGCGACGTTCGGGTCCGGCAGCACGATGGCTTCCGCGCCCTCCCGGGGACGATCGGAGTAATGCACGACGCCGTCTTCGTCGACCCAGCGATAAGCCTCCTGTGCCGCAGCGGCACCCACCGCGAGCAGGCAAAAGAGCGAGAAAACAGAGCGCAATTCCATTCGATTAGCATAGCAAGTAAATCCCCGTTTGGGGCAGTGACCGGGCGGCCAAAATGCCGCCCGGTTCACAGTTTTGATACCTCAGAGGCTGTAATACATGTCGAATTCGACCGGATGCGTGGTCATGCGCAGGCGCGTGACGTTTTCCATCTTCAGGTCGATGTAAGCGTCGATCAGGTCGTCCGAGAACACGTCGCCGGCCTTGAGGAACTCGCGATCCTCATCGAGTGCGGCGAGGGCCTCGTCCAGCGAAAACGCGACGAGCTGCAGCTCCTTCTCTTCCTCGGGCGGCAGGTCGTAGAGGTCCTTGTCCATCGCGTCGCCCGGGTGGATCTTGTTCTGGATCCCGTCGAGGCCGGCCATCATCATCGCCGCGAAGGCGAGGTAAGGATTCGCCATCGAATCCGGGAACCGGACCTCGATACGCCGCGCCTTCGGGTTCGACACGTAAGGAATGCGGATCGACGCCGAGCGGTTACGCGCCGAGTAAGCGAGGATCGTGGGCGCCTCGAATCCCGGAACCAGGCGTTTGTAGCTGTTGGTCGCCGGGTTGGTGAACGCGTTGATCGCCTTGGCGTGCTTGATGATGCCGCCGATGTAATACAGCGCTGTATCCGACAGGCCGCCGTAACCGTCGCCCGAGAACAGGTTTTCGCCGTCTTTCGTCAGCGACTGATGCACGTGCATACCGTTACCGTTGTCGTTGACGAGAGGCTTCGGCATGAAGGTGGCGGTCTTGCCGAACGCGTGTGCGACGTTGTGCACGACGTACTTCAGAACCTGCACCTCGTCGGCCTTGCGGACCAGCGTATTGAACTTGACGCCAATCTCGCACTGACCGGCCGTGGCGACTTCGTGGTGGTGCACCTCTGTTTCAAGTCCCAGCTCCTCGAGCGCGAGACACATCGAGGAACGGATGTCGTGCAGCGAATCGACCGGCGGTACGGGGAAGTAGCCGCCCTTCACGGTCGGCCGGTGGCCGATATTGCCTTCTTCCGAGCTGCGATCGCTGTTCCAGGCACCTTCGTCGGAATCGACCTTGTAGAAGCCGCCCTGCATGGTGTCGCCCCAGGACGCGTGATCGAACACGAAGAACTCGTTCTCGGGCCCGAAGAACGCGGTATCCGCGATGCCGGTCGACTTCAGGTACGCCTCGGCACGCTCCGCGAGTGAGCGGGGACAGCGGTCGTAGCCCTGCATCGTGGACGGTTCGATGACGTTGCACCGCAGGTTCATGGTGACCTCGTCCGTAAAGATGTCCACGACGGCCGACGCGGCGTCTGGCAGCAGGATCATGTCGGACTCGTTGATCCCCTTCCATCCCGAGATCGACGAGCCGTCGAACATCTTGCCCTCTTCGAACAGGTCCTCGTCGACCGTATGGGCCGGCACAGTGACGTGTTGTTCCTTTCCTTTCGTGTCCGTGAACCGAAAGTCGACAAATTTGACCTCTTTCTCTTTGATGAGGTCGAGTACCTCTGCGGGCGTCATGATTTCCTCCAGGATTCGCTATGCATAGAAACGGCCGGCTGTTGCCGGCCCGGTTGCTTCTGTACTGCAGTAAACGTGCCAAAATGGTGCTTGCGATAAGCCATTGTTTTGCAAAGATTTACAAGGACGAGGACGAGAACTTGTGCACCAGTATAGTGCACATGCCCGTGGGCGCGCACTAATTTAGTGCGAAAATCCGGGTGCGCACCGTTTTGGGGTCCCCGCGGTTGCCTTCGCGCGCAGGGCAGTCGCTCGGGGCGTTTATCGACCGAAGTAAAGCGCAGCCGCGCGCAGCGCGGTGAGCCATGAGGGAGAGAAATGACCCGAGCGACGGGAACGAGGACGCTCCGCGCAATTCCGGTCGCCTGTCGCCGATATCTGTAAGAAGCCGCCCGAGTACCCTATACTGCGCGGGTTTGCCGCAAGTGACCCCGTTCAATGAGTGCCAAAGACGCACAGTCTTTTCTTTCCTTTCAGGACCTTATCCTCCGCCTGCAGCAGTACTGGGCCGAGCGTGGCTGCGTCGTCATGCAGCCGTACGACAAGGAAATGGGCGCCGGCACGTTTCATCCGGCCACGTTCCTGCGTGCCGTCGGTCCGGAACCGTGGAGCGCGGCATACGTGCAACCCAGCCGGCGTCCGACAGACGGCCGTTACGGCGACAACCCGTTCCGCCTGCAGCATTACTACCAGTACCAGGTGGCGATCAAGCCGTCGCCGGACGATATCCAGGAGCTGTACCTCGAGTCGCTCGAGGCTATCGGCATCGACACACTCGTGCACGACATCCGCTTTGTCGAAGACAACTGGGAGTCCCCGACGCTGGGTGCCTGGGGCCTGGGCTGGGAGGTATGGCTGAACGGTATGGAGGTCACGCAGTTCACCTACTTCCAGCAGGTTGGCGGCCTCGAGTGCCGCCCGGTCACGGGCGAGATTACCTACGGCCTCGAACGCCTCGCCATGTATTTGCAGAATGTCGAGAGCATCTTCGACATTGTCTGGACCGATGGACCGCTGGGTCGCATCACCTACGGTGACGTTTACCACCAGAACGAGGTGGAACAGTCCCGCTACAACTTCGACGAAGCGGACGTCGACACCCTGTTTCACGACTTCGATCATGCCGAGCACGATTGCGAACGCCTCATCGAAAAGAACCTGGCGCTGCCCGCCTACGAGAAGATGCTCGCGGCATCGCACCTGTTCAACCTGCTCGACGCGCGCCAGGCTATTTCGGTGAGCGAACGCCAGCGCTATATCCTGCGTGTACGCGCGATGGCGCGGGCGGTCGCGGAGGCGTATTACAAAAGCCGCGAGGAGCTGGGCTTCCCGATGGTCGAGTCGGTACGCGCCCGGAGCGAGAACGCATGAAGCCCGCCGACCTGCTGGTGGAAATCGGGACCGAGGAGCTGCCACCGAAAGCGCTGCGCGGTCTCATGGATGCCTTTGCCGGCAACCTCGGCAACGAAATCAACGAGGCGAGACTCGAACACGGCGAGCTGCACGCATACGCAAGCCCACGGCGTCTCGCGGTAATCGTCGAGGCACTCGCCGCGGGCCAGGAGGATCGCCGCCTCTCGCAGAAGGGACCGCCCGTCTCGGTGGCCTATGACGATAAAGGCAAGCCGTTGCCGCCCGCTACCGCCTTCGCGAAGAAATGCGGCGTCGAGGTTTCGGACCTGGGCCGCGTCGAGACCGAAAAGGGCGCATGGCTGGTCGCCGAAACCGTTGAGAAAGGCCGGCCGACAGCGGAACTGTTGCCGGCGTTGATCGAAAAAGCGCTCGCCGACCTGCCGATTCCCCGTCGCATGCGCTGGGGCGACGGCGAGGCGGAGTTCGTGCGCCCGGTGCACTGGGTCGTGCTGCTGCACGGCACCGACGTCATCGAGGGGTCTGTCATGGGCATCCCCTGCGGCAACACGACCATGGGCCACCGCTTCCACTCGAGCGGTCCGATCAGGATTTCAAAGCCTTCCGCCTACCTGCAGACGCTCGAAGAAAAAGGCCACGTCATCGCCGACTTCGACATTCGCCGCAAACTGGTTATGGACGGCGTCGACCGCCTGGCGAAGAAGGCCAGCGGCCACGTCGTGGACGGCGAGGCGCTTTACGACGAGGTTGCGGCGCTCGTGGAGTGGCCGGTGCCGGTGCTCGGCGGTTTCGACGAGGCCTTTCTCGAGCTGCCACGTGAAGTCGTGGTGTCCACGCTGACCGGCCACCAGCGCTATTTCCCGGTCGCCGACGACAACGACGCGCTGTTGCCGCGCTTCGTTACGGTCGCGAATCTCGAGAGCAAGGAACCTGACAAGGTGCGCGACGGCAACGAGCGCGTGATTCGGCCGCGGCTCGCGGACGCCGCTTTCTTCTGGGACAGCGACCGGCGCAAAGCGCTCTCCACGCGCCAGGAGGCGCTGCGAGACGTCGTTTACCAGCGCGGGCTGGGCAGTCTTTACGACAAGAGCATGCGCACGGCCGAGATCGCAACGGTGATCGCAGCGAGCCTGGAGATGGACAGCGCAGCCGTGGAGCGTGCGGCGGGCCTTTGCAAGTGCGATCTCCTGACCGGAATGGTCGGCGAGTTTCCCGACCTGCAGGGCACGATGGGCCGCTACTACGCGATCTCCGACGGCGAGCCGGATATCGTCGCGACGGCGATCGGCGAACACTACCAGCCGCGTTTCGCCGGCGACGCATTACCGGAGACGGACGAGGGTCGCGTACTCGCGATCGCGGACCGGCTCGACACGCTCGCGGGGATATTCACGATCGGCAAGAAGCCCTCCGGCAACCGCGACCCGTTCGGCCTGCGGCGTGCGGCGCTCGGCGTCATACGGTTGTCGATCGAGTGCGGGCTGGATCTCGACCTGAAGACACTCATCGCGAATTCGCTGGGGCTGCAGCCGGCCGGCAAGGAAGACCCGGGGGAGCTCGCAGAGTCGTTATACACGTTCATCACCGATCGCCTGCGGCGTTACTTTCTCGATCGGGATGCCGACCTGGATACGGAGACATTCGACGCCGTCATGGCGCGGCAACCTTCATCGCTGGTCGATTTCGAGCTTCGCCTGCAGGCCGTACAGGCCTTCCTGGAGCTGGACGAAGCGCAAAGCCTGGCGTCCGCCAACAAGCGCATCGCCAACATTCTGCGGCAGGCCGGCACCACCGAGACCACCGATATCAGCGAGAACCTCCTCGAGGAGGACGCCGAACGCGCGCTCTACGATGCGCTCGTCTCTGCGGAGGCGACCGTTCGCCCGCTGCTGGACGCACGCGATTATACGCGAGCCCTGCGGGAGCTGGCCGCGCTTCGTGAGCCCGTTGACCGGTTCTTCGACGATGTCATGGTCATGGCCGATGATGACGACGTGAAAACCAATCGCCTCGCGCTGCTGGGCGGCCTCCGGGCCCTGTTTCTCGACGTGGCCGATATCTCGCGCTTGTCCATCGCCTGACGATGAGTGCGGAGAGCCTCGGCAAGGGCCTGGTCATCCTGGACCGCGACGGCGTGATCAACTACGACTCCGCGGCTTTCATCAAGAGCGAAGACGAATGGCAGCCCATTCCGGGCAGCCTCGAGGCGATTGCCGCGCTGACCGCGGCCGGCTTTACGCTGGCGGTTGCCAGCAACCAGTCCGGCATCGCCCGCGGGCTGTTCGGTCAGGACGCCCTCGACGCGATGCACGCGAAAATGCTCTCCCTGGTACACGAAGCCGGCGGCCATATCAGCCGCATCGTCATCTGCCCGCACGGCCCGGACGACGGCTGCGAATGCCGCAAGCCGAGACCCGGCATGCTCGAGCAGCTGGCGCGGCATTTCGACACCTCGCTCGACAGCGTTCCTGTCATCGGCGACTCATTGCGGGACCTTGAGGCAGCTGCCGCAGTCGGCGCCCGGCCAATACTCGTTCGCACCGGTAAAGGCCGGAAGACCGAGGCGGAGCTACCGGCGTGGCTTGCCGATACCCCTGTTTACGACGACCTCGCCGCCGCCTCGCGGGCGTTGATCGACGGGGCAGCGTGACATGCAGCTGATCCGCTCACTAGTGTTCATCGCGTTCGGCGGCATCTCCGTCGCGATCGGCGCCCTGCTCGTTCTGCTCACGTTCTGGGCGCCCTCGCGCGTGCACTGGGCGATCACGCTCGGTTATTGCCGGCTCGCGGTATGGGCCGGGCGTTTCTTCTGCGGCATGGACCCGGTGGTCGAGGGCCTTGAAAACCTCCCGGATGAGCCGAGCGTCATCATGATCAAGCATACGTCGACGCTGGAAACCTACTGGCACGTCACCGTGTTCCCGAAGACGGCCTGGGTCATCAAGCGCGAGGTCATGTACGTGCCGCTGCTGGGCTGGGCCATGAAACTGATGCTCGACCCGATATTCATCAACCGCAGGGCCGGCCGCTCCGCGGTCAAGCAGGTGATCGAGCAGGGCAAGGACAAGCTCGACGCAGGGATCTGGGTAACGATCTTCCCGGAAGGCACGCGGATGCCTCCGGGAGAAACGCGGCGCTACGGCGTCAGCGGTGCCGCGCTGGCGCGCGACGCCGGGTGCAAGATCGTACCCGTGGCGCACAACGCCGGTGATTTCTGGGGACGGCGCAGCATCATCAAGCGCCCCGGCAAAGTGCGTTTCTGCATCGGTCCGCCTGTTGACGCCGCCGGCCGCGACCCCAAGGAGACCAACCTGATCGTGCAGGACTGGGTCGAGACCAAGATGAACGAGATCAGCGAGGTCTACAAACAGAAAGCGCGCGAACAGGATTCGTAGGAGCGGTTCCCGAACCGCGATCGACCGATCGCGCGCCGGGGCGCGCTCCTGCGAAAGCCCGGCCGGTTACCAGATCTTCACGCGCTCCTCGGGCGGCAGGTATAACGCGTCCGCTTCGGCCACTTCGAAAGCCTCGTAGAACTCGGGCACGTTCCTGACGGCGCCGTTCGCACGATACATCGCCGGCGAATGTGGGTCGGTCATGATCTGCTGGCGCAGCGCTTCGTCGCGGTACTTGTTGCGCCACACCTGGCCATAACCAAGAAAGACCCGCTGGATACCGGTAAACCCGTCGATGACGGGCGGCTCTTCACCGTTGAGCGACATCTTGTAGGCGAGCAGCCCGATGCTGATGCCGCCCAGGTCGCCGATGTTTTCGCCAAGCGTGAATTCACCGTTCACATTGAGATCTTCGAACGGTGCGAACTCGTCGTATTGATCGACGAGCTTCCCGGTACGCGCCTCGAACTCCGTCCGGTCGGTTTCCGTCCACCAGTTGCGCATCACGCCGTCACCATCAAAAGTACTGCCCTTGTCGTCGAAGCCGTGACCGATTTCATGGCCGATGACGGCCCCTATGGCACCGTAATTGACCGCGTCGTCGGCTTCCATGTTGAAGAACGGCGGCTGCAGAATCGCGGCGGGAAAAACGATCTCGTTCAGCGGCGGCATGTAATACGCATTGACGGTCTGCGGATTCATGGCCCATTCATCGCGGTCGACCGGGCCGCCCTGCCGCGCGAGCTGGCGCTTGTACTCGGCGACCGTGGCGCGCTCGATGTTTCCGAACAGGTCGTCCGCCTTAATCTCGACCGCCGAGTAATCGCGCCAGACGTCCGGATAGCCGATCTTCGGGCGGAACTTGTGCAGCTTGTCGAGTGCCTCGGCCTTGGTCTCGTCCGACATCCAGTCGAGCTCCTTGATGCTCTTCTCGTAGGCCTGGATCAGGTTGCCGACGAGTTCGAGCATGCGTTCTTTCGCCTCGGGCGGAAAGTGCTCTTTGACGTAAACCTTGCCGACAACCTCACCCAGCAGGCCGTTAACGGTGTTTACGGCGCGCCGCCATGCTGCGCGCTGCTCCTCGCGACCGGTGAGCGTCTTGCCGTAGAAGTCGAAATCCTGGTTGTCCAGCGCCTCGTTGAGCGCGTTCGCCCTCGAGTTCAATGCGACCCATTTCAGGTAGGTCTTCCAGGTCTCGATCGGGGTCTCGCTAATGATCGTGTCGAGCGCCTCGAAGTACGAGGTCATCATGAGGACCAGCCCGTCAATGTCTTCAATGCCAGCCTCTTCGATGTAGCCCTGCCAGTTGAAATCCGGCATGACTTCGTTGAGCTCGTCCAGCGCAACCTTGTTGTAGTTGTTGGGCCAGTCCCGGGCAGCTTCCTTCGTGATGTGCGCGGCGGCGATACGCGTCTCCAGGTCCATGATCTCGGTCGCCGCGGCAGCCGGGTCACCGAAGCCCGCCAGTTCGAACATGGTCTCAATGTGCTGAACGTACTTTTCCCGGATCCCGGCTGACGCCTCGTCTTCCTTGAAGTAGTACTCGCGATCCGGCAACCCCAGCCCGTTCTGCCACGCATAGATCATGTAGTAGTTCGGGTTCTTGAAATCGGCGACCTGGCCGATATCGACCGGAACCGGGTAACCGCGGCGGCCTGCTTCGGCGAAATACACGGCGAGTTCGCCATGGCTTTCGATGCCGGCAATGCGATCGAGCTCGGGCTCGAGCGGCGTCGTGCCCCTGGCGTTGCGCGTTTCCATGTCCAGGTAGGAGTTATAGAGATCGCCGACCTTTTGCTCATCCGAGCCCGGGGCAAAATTCCCGGTTGCAGACTGCTCGATGATTGCCCTGACGTCTTCCTGCGCCTCATCGGCAAGGATGCCGAAGCCGCCATAACTGGCCTTGTCGGCAGGGATCTCGGTCTCGGCGATCCACTTGCCGTTGACGTAACTGAAGAAGTCGTCGCCCGGCCGGACGCTCCTGTCCATGTACTCGACGGTAATGCCGGATTTCAACGTCTCCGGCGCGTCGTTCACGGTCGTTGGTGCTTCCTGCTGACCGCAGGCTGTCAGGGCCGCCATCGCGGCAGCCGCCATTAAACTCTTTCTCACAGTTGTCCCCTGTATCGTTGTCCAGTGTTCAGTACCGCCGCGCAGCCCTGTCCATCGGTGCCGGCCGGCAACCGGGTAGACATTCCGCGGCGAAATTAGTTTCCGCTATCCGCGCCCTTCACGAGTGTCTCGATCTCCTCGGCCTGCGCCTCGGTCAGCGGGTACATTTGGTCAATGCGGCAGCCACGCAGCGTGTCTATGCCGCGCCGCATCACGTTGTAGTCATAACGCCGATCGGGCGTTATGCGGGTATTGTCAGTCATCTCGCGGCAAATCCTGCTGAACTCCAGCAGATACCAGCCGTCGCGACCCTGGTAGAGCGCGTAATAATCGGTCGCCGGCACCCATTTGTCAGAACCGTGCGTCCGTATCCTGTCCGTCTGTTCGAGCTCTCCGACCGCGACATAGTCGCGAATCGCCTCGAGCTCCGCCGGTATTTCCGGCGTGCCCGCACAGCCAGCGAGCAGCGCCACCGATGCCGCAAATATGGTTGTCCTCATGATCATGGTCCTGGTTTTCGTTCCACCGCGTACAGGTCTTCGATAAACCTGGTGACGCGCGGGTAATCTTCAATCCACCGCTCGATGTCCTGTCGCATCGCTGTCGGGGCCCGGCTGCGCTCGATGCGAATACCGGCACCGCCACCATACTCCACTGGCTGCAGCCACGCGCCCTGAATGGCCGCGAATGCCAGGTCCGTGTAGTTGACCGTATCCCCGCCCAGTATCGAGCGCCGGTTGTCAGCGAGCAGGCGCTCGGTTTCTGCAAGCAGGGCCTCGATACGCTCGCAGCTCTTGCGGTAATTCGCTTCATTGACGCGAAACGCCTTGCGGATCATGAAAGCCTGCACGGGAAACAGGGCGTTGACCAGCCTGCGCTGCCACGCCGGAACAGCCTCGCTATGCACGCCCCACGCCTCCTTGCAGAGATCCGGGGCACCCAGGAGATGATAGTAGATCCACACCTGCAGGCTCACGCCGCAGCGATCGATGCTGTGCTCGAGCCCCAGTCGCTCCGCGGTCGGCTCCAGGAAAGCTGCAGTGTCGCCGTGCGAAGTGCCGTACGCGCCCCACAGGTAGCGCAGAATCTCCGGCGAATTGCCGATCTGCGAACGGACGACGCCTGTCCGGAAGTGCAGCCGCGGAACGGTGCGGCCCAGGTAGAACGCGCCGAGCGTCCCGCACCAGGGAACCTCCTCGTAGTCGAGGCCGAGTCGATCCATGCACCAGCGGACCTTTTCCACGAAGTGGCTCGCGGAGATTGTCTCCAGCACCATCTCGGGAGCCGCTGGCGGCCGGATGAAGCCCTGCAGCACGATCGCCCAGCGCCATACGATCGCGAGCAGCACCAACAACAGCGCGGTCCACACCGACCAGCCGAACCCCGCGACAACAACGGGCAACAGCAGGACGAATGCAGCATGCAGGGCTATGCGTTTGTCGAGCATCGCTTCGTGGACCCTTGCGCGGTGAGGTCGCTAGACGTCGAGGTTCGATACCGTCAGGGCATTCTTTTCGATGAACTCCCGACGCGGCTCAACCTGGTCACCCATGAGGGTCGTGAAGATCTCATCGGCCTTCACCGCATCCTCGATCTTCACCTGCATCAGGCGCCGCGACTCCGGGTTGACGGTGGTGTCCCACAGCTGGTCCGGGTTCATCTCGCCCAGACCCTTGTAACGCTGCACGCTCTGTCCGCGGCGCGCTTCGCTCATGAGCCAGTCGATCGCCTCCGGGAAGCGCGTAATCGCGAGCTGCCGTTCGCCGCGGCTTACGTAGGCGTCCTTGCCGAGCAGGTCCTCGAGCTTGGCCGACAGCGCCATGATGTGCGCATATTCGTTCGTCTCGAAGAACTCGCGCGGCAGGTAACGCGTGGTGCCAACGCCGTGCTGGATTCTCGTGACCTCTATACGGACGCCCTCGCCGTCTTCGTCGCCACGATCGAGCGCAGCTATATAGCTGGCGCCGTTACCGTTGCGCTGTGCCCGGTCGCCGCTGACTTTCGGGAGCCGGGCCGAGAGCTGTTCTGTCCAGGCCTCAAGCTGATCGAGATCGTCGGCCAGCTCGGTCGTAACCTGCGGCAGATTCGCGAGCTCTCTCAAAACGTGTTGGTCGTATCGGCCGGCAAGGCGATCGAAGATACTCTCGACGGCGATGTATTCCTTGGCCAGCGACTCCAGCGCCACGCCGGACAGCGGTGGCGCGTCGGCCGTTACGTGCAGCTCCGCGTTTTCCAGCGCGGACGCCAGCAGGTAGGCATTCAGTTCCGAATCGTCCTTCACGTAGACCTCCTGCTTGCCGCGCTTGATCTTGTACAGCGGCGGCTGCGCGATATAGACGTGACCTCGCTCGATCAACTCCGGCATCTGGCGATAGAAGAACGTCAGCAACAGCGTGCGTATGTGGGAGCCATCCACATCGGCGTCGGTCATGATGATGATGCGGTGATAGCGAAGCTTGTCGGGATCGAAGTCGTCCCTGCCGATACCGCAGCCGAGCGCGGTGATCAGCGTGCCGACTTCGGCGGACGAAAGCATCTTGTCGAATCGCGCTTTTTCGACGTTCAGGATCTTGCCCTTGAGCGGCAGGATCGCCTGGGTCCGCCGGTCGCGGCCCTGTTTCGCGGAACCGCCGGCCGAGTCACCCTCGACAAGGAACAGCTCCGATCGCGCCGGATCCTTCTCCTGGCAGTCGGCCAGCTTGCCCGGCAGGCCTGCAACGTCGAGCGCGCCTTTGCGGCGCGTCATCTCGCGCGCCTTGCGGGCCGCTTCGCGCGCTCGGGCGGCATCGATGATCTTGGCCACTATCGCCTTGGCTTCCTGCGGCTGCTCGAGCAGGTACTCCTCGAGGCGCGCGGCCATCGCCTGCTCCACGATGCCTTTAATTTCAGATGAAACTAATTTGTCCTTGGTCTGTGACGAGAACTTGGGATCCGGCACCTTCACGGACAGCACCGCTGTGAGGCCTTCGCGGGCATCGTCTCCCGACGGCGATGCTTTCTCCTTGCGGCCACTGAGCTCCTTCTCGATATACGCGTTGAGCGTGCGGGTCAGTGCACTGCGAAACCCGGCGAGATGCGTGCCGCCATCGCGCTGCGGAATATTGTTGGTGTAGCAGAACATGTTTTCCTGGTAGCCATCGTTCCACTGCAGCGCGGCCTCGACGCCGACGTCGTCGAGCATCGAAGAAAAATGAAACACCGTCGGGTGGATGGGGTTCTTGTTCCTGTTGAGATGTTCGACGAAAGCGCGAATACCGCCCTCGTACTGAAACAGGTCCTCGCGCTCATCGCGCTCATCGATCAGGCGAATGCGGACGCCCGAGTTCAGGAACGACAGCTCTCGCAGACGCCGCGCAAGGATATCGTAGTGGAACTCGATGTTGGTGAAGGTCCCGGAACTTGGCTTGAATCGGAGGGTGGTGCCCGTCCGGTCGGTATCGCCGCCCTCGGTCAGCGGCGCCAGCGGCTCACCGTGAGCGTATTCCTGCTGGTATATCTTGCCATCACGGTGGATCGTCAGGAGCAGCTGCTCAGACAGGGCGTTGACGACCGACACGCCGACACCGTGCAGGCCGCCGGATACCTTGTACGAGTTGTCGTCGAATTTACCGCCTGCGTGCAACACCGTCATGATGACCTCGGCAGCGGAGCGGCCTTCCTCGGGGTGTTCATCGACAGGGATGCCGCGGCCGTCATCAGCGATCGTGACCGACTCATCGGCGTGAATTGTTACCGTGATGAGGCTGCAATGACCGGCAAGTGCCTCGTCGATCGAGTTGTCCACGACCTCGAACACCATGTGGTGTAACCCGGTGCCGTCATCGGTGTCACCGATGTACATTCCAGGCCGTTTGCGCACGGCTTCAAGGCCCTTTAAGACCTTGATATTACTGGAAGTATATTCCCTTTCGTCGGTCATCCCTTTTCCTCGAGTAAAAACCGACTTATTGTATCAAAATCAGGCCTTTAAACGAGCCTCAAAGGATTCTTTTTTGTCGGGTTTCGCTGCCGGGCGGCAGCGCATCGGTTGTTGCCGTTAAGGGCCGGGGGCGACCTGCCGAAGGGCGCCCTGTTCCACGTGGAACACCCGCGGCGGCGCCGGAAACACCAGGTCGTCCTGTTGCAGGCTCGTGGCAATGACCTGGCTTCCCAGCCCCGCTACCCTGGACATCAGTCGCGTCAATGATGTCCGGTCAAGCTCTGCTGCCGGATCGTCCAGCAACAAGACCAGCGGTCGGCCGAGCGCGGCCTGCGCCGTCTCGGTCGCCGCCAGGATCATCGAGCTTGCCAGCAGCTTTTGCTGACCGCGAGACACCAACCGTCGCGCCTGGCGCTCATCATAGGTCAGCCTCAGGTCTGCGCGATGGGGCCCCACCTGCGTCGTTCCGAGTAATCGATCACGTTCGAAGTGGCTTTGGAGCGCCTCCGCAAGCGATTGATCCTTGCTCCACCCCGCCGCATAGCGATAGTCGATATCTGCTCCGAGCAGCTCAGCCCCGTGCTGCTTCAGGTTTTGCAGGGCTCCGCCAAGGACCTTCTCACGAATACTGTCCACGCGCTCGCCCAAATCGCAGAACTCGCGGTCCCACGCCTGAAGGGCCCCCCGGCCTCCACCGGCCTTCAATGCCGCGTTTCGTTGCTTCAGCGCGCGGCGAAACTGCCGCCACAGGCCCAGGTAATCCGGTTCCACGTGGAACGCCAACCAGTCCAGGAAGCGCCGACGCTCGTCCGGGCCCCCGCTCACGAGGTTATGCACATCGGGATCGATCACCTGCAAAGGCAATGCCGCCGCCAGCGCGGCTGCCCCGCCACTGCTGTCGCCGTCTACCCTCACCTCCAGGCCTGACCGGCTGTTTCGGACGCCGACGTTTGCCAGCCTCCCCCCGGCCTCGACCTGCCCAAACAGCACGAATGCCTGTTCGCCGTGTTGAATCAGGTTACTCGGCGGCGCGCCCCGGAAAGACTTTCCTCGCCCGAGATAGGCCAGCGCCTCCAGCAGGCTGGTTTTACCGGACGCATTGGCCCCGTAGATCAGGGTATAGCGGGGTCCAGGCTCGAGCTCGACGTCAGCGAGACAGCGAAACCCCTGAGCCGTGAATCGCTTTATCGTCACGCATCTCGCCCGAGCGCCCTGTTACAGGCGCATAGGCATAACGACGAACTTGCAGTCATCCGTCCCCGGTGCCCGGATCAGGCAGCTCGAGTTGCTGTCCACGACCGAGAGGGCGACTTCTTCACCGTCAACCGCCCCTATCGCATCCAGCAAATAATTCACATTGAACCCGATCTCGATGTCATCGCCGCTATACGCGACCTCGAGCTCTTCCTCTGCCTCTTCCTGCTCCGGGTTATGTGCCTGCAGGACCACTGCATTGTCCCGGATAATCAAGCGGATACCGCGGTATTTCTCGTTCGACAAGATGGCGGTTCGTTGCAACCCACCACGCAACACACCGCTATCCGCCTGCAGCTCATTGGATGAATCCCGTGGTATAACCCGATCGTATTCCGGAAACCGCCCATCGATGAGCTTCGATGTGAAACGAATCCCATCCAGCTGAATACGAACATGATTCGCCCCGAGTACCACGTCAACAGCCCCTTCTCCCGTCAGCAGGCGCTGCAACTCCAACACCCCCTTTCGTGGCACGATTACCTGTTGCTCATCGAGATCCATTCCTTCCAGCTCAGCCTGGCACAGCGCCAATCGGTGCCCGTCGGTCGCGACTGACCGTATATGCGGGCCGCCCGTTTCCAATAACATTCCGTTCAGGTAATACCTCACGTCCTGCTGAGCCATCGAGAAATGCGTCTTCTCGATCAGCCTGCCCAGCACCTCCTGGGTC
>Ga0193948_1000005_pt1 | contig 36963 bp, 30 predicted proteins | sample FRT_12_MG_FD_161659 | JGI IMG/M metagenome (GOLD analysis project Ga0193948, IMG submission 161659) | Sediment microbial communities from the Broadkill River, Lewes, Delaware, United States - FRT_1-2_MG | ecosystem: Environmental > Aquatic > Freshwater > River > Sediment | place: USA: Delaware... | reverse complement strand
ACATGCCGACCAGTGAGTACAGAGATTGCGCTTCTCCGGACTCGACGATCGGGCGCAGAATATCCTCGATCTTCTGCGTCTGCCGGTCCATGTAGTTGACGCCTGTTCCGTCGGGCCCGCTGGCAAAGACACGGACGATGCCCCGATCCTCCGACGGGATCAGTTCCTTATCGAGAGCCTGGTACACAAGCGCGGCGCCCCCTGCGAACAGCAGCGCCGCGGCTACCGTGGCCAGCGGCCTTGCCAGCACGATGGACAGGGATTGCCGGTAGGCGGCAGCAAATCGCTGTCCCAGGCGCGGCAGCCATTCCGGCAGTTCGCCATGGTCACTGCGCCGGAGCAGTCGCGCGGCAGCAGCCGGCACGATCGAGAGCGCGACGAAACTCGAGATGATCACGGCGCTGGCCAGCACGATGCCGAACTCCCGGAACAACCGGCCGGCCGTGCTCGGCAGGAATGAAATCGGAACGAATACCGAAACCAGCACGGCGGTCGTGGCAACGACCGCAAAAAACACCTGCCGGGTTCCGAGTACGGCCGCCGCGCGGCTCTGCAGCCCTTCCTGACGCCGTCTCTGGATATTTTCGAGCACGACGATGGCGTCGTCGACGACGAGCCCGGTAGCCAGCACCAGCGCGAGCAATGTCAGCAGGTTCACCGAGAAACCGAACAGCCAGATTGCGGCGATCGTGCCGACGAGCGCAACGGGAATAGCGAAGCTGGGTATCAATGTGGCGCGCAGGCTTCCCATGAAAAGCCAGATAGTGGCGATGACAATGGCAATCGCCATCGCCAGGGTTATCAGCACCTGCGAAATCGAGCTGCGGATGAACGTCGCCTGGTCATCGGTTACCACGACCTCGAGATCGTCGAAGCGATCGTTGATCTGCCCGACCACGGCGCTGATGCCATCGGAGATCTCAATCGTATTCGAGCGGGCCTGGCGGACCACGCCGAGACCCAGCACCGGCCGGCCGTCGAGCCGCGTCAGCGTGGCCGCGTCCTCCGGGCCGAAATAGACGTCCGCGACATCGCCGATGCGAACCTTGTCCCGAATGACAATGTCCGCAATCTCGGCCGCCTGTGTGACCGAAGCATTCGCGCGCACGAGCAGTTGCTGATCGCGGGATCGAAAACTTCCGGCCGGCACGTCGAAAGGCGCCTGCATCAGGGCGGAAGCAACTTCGTTCACCGACAGGCCGAAGCTCGTCAGCCGCAGCGGGTCCAGCGCAACGCGCAGGACACGCTGGCGATTGCCCGAAAGCTGCACGTCCGCTACGCCGTCGATGGTTATCAGCATCGGAATGACGTCTTTTTCGACCAGCCGGGTCAGTTCCTCCTGCGTCAGCGTGTCGCTGAATACCGCGAGGTTCATGACAGCTTGTGCGTCGTCGTCGGCTTTAACGACAACGACCTGCTCGACGCGTTCCGGCAATCGGCGTGATACCCGGTTCACCGCTTCCCGGACGTCGGCGGCCGCGGCGTCGAGATTCGTGCCAGGGCGAAACTCGACGTACATTCGTCCGGAGTCCTCCTCGGAGGCGGAGCGTATGTTCTTGATGCCCGAAACCCGTGCGACTGCGCCCTCGAGCAGGCTGATCACTTCGGCATCCATCGTTTCCGGCGACGCGCCGGGGTAGCTGGCGCGAACCGTCACGAACGGCCGGTCGACATCGGGAAGTTCGCGTACTTCCACGGCAAGCATTGCGGCGATGCCCGCAAGCACAATGAGCAGATTCGCGACCAGTACGAGTACCGGTCGCCGCACACTCATGCCGGGAAGACTGTCAGGCAGACTCACGGCTGTTCGATCAGTTGAGTAACGTGGTCGACGTGCCGCCGTCGGACGGGGTGCTTCCTGGCTGAGACGCACGTTCGTCGGCAAGGCGGGGCATATCGAAACTGACATCGATACCATCGCGCATACGTTGCACGCCCTCCACGACAATGATGTCGCCGCTGTCGAGGTCACCATCCACGAGGACATAACCTTCGCGGCGTTCGATGATTCGGACGGCCTTGCGATTGGCCTTGCCGTCACTGACCGACCAGACATAGGCGCCGTCAGTGCCCCACTGCACACCGGTTTCGGCGATTACCGCGTACATTTCTCCCACCAGTTCTACGGCGACGCGGAAACTCATCCCGGGGCGTAACCGGTCATCGCTGTTGTCGACCTTTGCGCGCACGGCGAATGTCCGGGTTTGCGAATCGATGCGACTACCGATATCGACGATCGCTCCTGCGACGCGCGGGACCGAGGCGCCCCAGGTCTCCAGTTTTACATCGTCGCCCGGGGCGAGTTCGCCAATGAAGATCTCGGGGATATCGAACCTCACGAACAGATGACCGCGGTCATCCAGCGTCGTGATCGGAGTATCCGGGGTCACGCGGTCGCCGCGGTCAATGTCGGTCGAACCGGCATGGCCGTCAAACGGCGCTTTGATGGAACGGTCTTCCAGCGCGATCTGCGCCCGCCTGAGTTCCACTCGTGCAAGGTCTGCAGCCGTTCTCGCTGCGTCGAGCGCAGTCGGCACAACGGCGCCGCTTCCCGCGGAGCGCCGGTAGCGATCGTACAGCCGCTCCGCGTCCTCAACCTGCAGGGTCGCCTGCTGGACCGCGAGCCTTTCCTTGCGACTGTCGAGCTCGACGAGTATGTCGCCTTCGCGGACAAACTGTCCCGGTTCGAAATTGACGTTTGTCACTTCTCCCGATGCAGCCGGGTAAAGCTCGGCCGATAACACCGCACGCGATGTACCGACGGCATCCGCGCGGGTGCGCGCGGCTTCGAAACGCAAGGGCTCGACGAGCACCGGCACGTCGCGGCTGCCGGCAACACGTGGCTCCTGCGATGTATCCGAGCACGCGGCGGTGGCCAGTGCGCTCAGGCAAATTACCGTTGTAGTCAACCGTCTCGGCATTCGGAGCAACCTCATTGGCAGGGGTCGGCAAAACGCGATCGCTCGCGCGGCCGCCGAAACTACGGCGGCGACACCATTTCAGAGGCGGCGAGTATACGTGCGGAACCTGCGTGCAGACCGTAAATTACTGAAACTGAGACAATTTGTTACAGATCGACCGTGCAGCGTCAGGCCGTACGCGATTCTACGTAGCGCGGTGCCGGCGCGGAGGTGTCATCATGTTCGGCAGGCCTTTTCCTCGAGAGGAGGGACCGCATGAGCGACTCGGCAGAGGCCGGCGACGGTCTCGATCTCTACGTCATCGCGCAGCAGCAGTTCGAACGGGCCCTGTCATGGATCGATGATCTGAAGTCCGGGCTCATCGACTACCTGGTTACGCCCAAACGCACCGTGCATGTGCGTTTCCCGATCCACATGGATGACGATTCGGTGCAGACCTTCCACGGCTTCCGGGTCCTGCACAATACGGCGCGCGGCCCCGGGAAGGGCGGCATTCGCTACCACCCCGACGTAACGGAGCACGAAGTCGCCGCGCTGGCGGCACTGATGACGTGGAAAACGGCGCTCATGGATCTCCCTTTCGGCGGCGCCAAGGGCGGCGTCGTCTGCAATCCCAAGGAACTCAGCCGCGCCGAGCTGCGCCGCATCACGCGCCGTTTCGTGATCGAACTCGGGGATGCAATCGGCCCGTACACGGATATCCCGGCGCCGGACGTCTACACCAATGAACAAACGATGGCCTGGATCTACGACACGTTCGACGTCTTTCACAGGGGCCAGAATAATCGCGCCGTCGTCACAGGGAAGCCGCTGCGGCTGGGTGGATCGCTGGGCCGCGATTCCGCGACCGGGCGCGGCTGCCTGAACGCCACCGAGCGCTTGCTCGAGCATCGGTTTGTCGGTGGTCTGGACGGCCTTGCCGGCGCGAGCGTCGCAATCCAGGGGCTCGGTAACGTTGGTGCAAACAGCATGCGCCTGTTTCACGAGGCGGGAGCGAGAATCGTGTGCGTAACCGATTCGCAGGGCGGCGTAGCCGACGAGGCCGGCCTCGATCCCCGGGAGGTGCTCGAGCACAAGGCTGAACACGGCAGCGTCGTCGGTTTGCCCGAGACGAAAACGATTACCAATGATGATCTGCTCGCCTGCGACTGTGACATATTGATCCCTGCAGCGCTCGAGTGCCAGATTCGGGCGGACAACGCGGACGCGGTGCGTGCAAAGCTCATCGTGGAAGCGGCAAATGCGCCCGTAACGCCGGAGGCTGACGAGCTGCTGCGGAAGAGAGGGGTGATCGTGCTGCCGGACATCGTCGCGAACGGCGGCGGGGTCGTAGTGAGCTACTTCGAATGGGTGCAGAATCTCGAGAACCAGCAGTGGCAGCTGGAAGAAATAGAGAAAAAACTGGAGTCCAGGATGGAGACGGCGGTTGATGCCGTCGTCGCGCGATGGCAGCTGATTGGTAACGACGGCGAACGCGACGATGGCTTGTTGCCCACGCTGCGTGACGCGGCACTGGTCGAGGCCATAAGGCGACTGTCCGAGGTCATCTTGCAGCGCGACATCTGGATGTAGCCCGTGCCCCGGCTCAGCTTGCCGTAAACAGGTCCGAGCGCGCCGTGTTGGTGATCAACACGACCGAGGGATGTTTCAGGCGGCGTTCGGAAGAGATTGCGTAGAAGCGCTCCTCAATCTCGTTCGTGCGGCCGATGACTGCCATTCGGTACATCCTGCATATCTCCTCTTCGATCGCCGTTGACGCAGCGAACAGGCCAACGCCGGCTTCGCCGAACGCTTTCAACAGGGCGCTGTCGTCGAATTCGCCGGCGACGCGCGGCGAGAGATCATGGGTTTCGAACCAGTCGTCGAGCCGACGCCGTAACGCCGAATGCTGTGACGGCAGCAGCATCGGTGCGTCCTGCAGGCTTGCGGGAAACTTGTTGCGGTAGCGCCGCGCGTTTCTGCGCTGTGCAAAAAAAGACATGCCGCTGCTGCCCAGGCGGTGATTGTAAGCTTTGAGGCTGAGGCCGTCCGGGACAGGCTGATCGGATAACACGATGTCGATCCTGTGAATTGCGAGCTCGGACAGCAGGCTCTCCAGCGACGCTTCCTGGCAACGGACCCGGACAGGGTGCTCCGCCGTCAGCGCAGGCGCGATAATGCGTTCAGCAATCAGTTTGGGCATGGAGCTGACGACACCTACGTTCAATGTCGTTGGCGCGTTGAGCTGGTTGCCGCGTACGACATTTGCCAACTCCGCGCCGACCGAAAAAATTTCGTCGGCGTACTGGAATACGACATGGCCGATGTCCGAAAGTACTAACCGGCGGCCAACGCGATTAAAAAGCGGCTGTCCCACTGCCTCGTCGAGGAGCTTGAGCTGCCCGCTGATTGTCTGCGGTGTCAGGTGCAGGACAGTGGACGCCCTGGCGATGCTACCCTCGCGGGCGACGGTCCAGAAGTACTGCAGGTGACTGTAGTTCAGGTGGCGCATTCTTCGCTTACCTCTGTTCGGGAGGGAACCCAAAACATCGAGAATTACGAAGTATTGTATCGAATAGATCGACAGCACCGAAATAAATTTCAGGCTAGGCTAAGCGCTCATCAAGAGGTGACTACCATGAATATCAAAATCAGTGCCCAGGGCCTCCGGCTGGAGGCTGCTACCGATGTTTTCGTTCGTGAGCAAATCTTTTCAGCGCTGCAACGCTTCGAAGAACAGGTGGTATCGGTCGACGCTTTTTTGAAGGATATCAACGGCCCCAAGGGCGGCATCGACAAGCAGGTTCTGATTCGCATCCGGCTGCGAAACCGGCAGGTCATTGCCACCGAGATCACGCGGGCCAACTTTCGCGCAGCGGTGGTCGTCGTGACGCGGAAAGCCAGGCGTGCGGTTCGTCGCAGCCTGAAAAAATCGCAGCAGCGGCACAGGTGGCGGATAAGCGCGGGCCTCACGGAGGCCACCGAATCTTGACCGGGACCGCCGGCGCCCTGGCGCCACCTGCACCGACGCGGCTACGGAATTTCGTCGAATCTCGCGGCTTTACGTTCGCTGTAACGATCGTCATCGCGATCAATGCGGTCACGCTCGGTCTGGAGACGTGGCCGCTTGCCATGCAGACGGCGGGCCCGCTGTTGCTTGCGCTGGATCGCCTGGCCCTGTGGTTTTTCACCGTCGAGATCGGCCTGAAGCTATGGCTCTACCGTGGCCGTTTCTTTCGCGACGCGTGGAGCATATTCGACTTCGTAATCGTCGCCATTGCATGGCTGCCGGCGGCCGGGCCGCTATCCGTCCTGCGCGCGCTGCGCATTGTACGCGCGTTGAGGCTGCTGACGATCGTCCCGCAGATGCGGACGGTTATCGGTGCACTTTTTCGTGCGCTTCCCGGTATGGGGTCGGTGATCGCCGTGCTCGGGCTGGTGTTCTACGTGGCGGCCGTAATGGCGACCAAGCTGTTCGGAGCTGATTTCCCGGATTGGTTCGGCAGCATCGGCGGATCCATGTACAGCCTGTTCCAGATCATGACGCTCGAGAGCTGGTCGATGGGAATTGTGCGGCCGGTAATGGAGCAGTATCCTTATGCGTGGCTGTTTTTTGTCCCGTTTATCATCGTAACGTCATTTGCAGTTCTCAACCTGTTCATCGCGCTGATCGTCAACTCGATGCAGTCGATGCAGATGGAGACGAATGAGAACGTGCGGGCCGAGGCGCTGGCAGCGCATGACGAGCGCGAGGCACTGTCGCGGCAGATCGAAGCGTTGACCGACGAGATTCGCCAGGTACGTGAAGCGTTGCGCCGGGGCTGAGCATGGATCCTGTCATCTGGTTTTTTGTCCTCGGGCTGGTCGCGGGGCTGGCCAAGTCGGACCTCAGGCTGCCGCCGGCGATCTACGACCTGCTCAGTACTCTGCTGCTGATTACGATAGGCCTGAAAGGCGGGGTCGAACTTGCACGGTCGGACGTCGCGGCAGTGCTGCCGCAGGCTGCGGGGGTGCTGGCAATCGGATTCGTGTTGCCGCTGCTGGTGTTCCCCGTCCTGCGAGCGATCGGGCGATTCGGCAGAGCCGATGCGGCGTCGCTCGCCGCGCACTACGGATCCGTCAGCGTCGCCACGTTTGCCGTTGGCGTATCGTTTCTCGTAGAACGCGGTGTGTCCTACGACTCTCAGTTACCCCTGTTCCTGGTGCTGCTGGAGGTCCCGGCGATTGTTGTCGGCATCCTGCTGGCGCGCGGCCTGCGCAGCGGACAGCGATGGGGAAAACTGTTGCACGAGATCTTCCTTGGCAAGAGCATCGTGCTGCTGGTCGGCGGACTGGGGATTGGCTGGGCTGCCGGATCGGAGGGTATCGCCCCGCTCGAGCCGCTGTTCTTCGACCTATTCAAGGGCGTCCTGGCCCTGTTCCTGCTGGAAATGGGGCTCATCGCCGCGAGCCAGGCGCAGGTCCTCCGCGACAAGGGCCTGGCTGTCGTGTTGTTTGGAATCCTGGCGCCGGTCCCGCTCGCCGCGGCGGGTGCCGCCGCGGGATGGCTGATGGGATTGTCGGTAGGCGGCACCACGCTCCTGGCCGTGCTGACCGGCAGCGCCTCCTACATCGCGGCGCCGGCAGCCATGCGAATCGCGGTTCCCGAGGCAAACCCTTCGCTGTCGCTCACCGCGTCACTCGGTGTAACGTTCCCGTTCAATATATTCGCGGGAATTCCGTTTTACTATTGGATAGCCACTGCACTGCATCAGTGGGGAGGATGAGGCCGTGCCAGACGACAGCCGGCGACTGATCACGATCGTTACCGAAGCAATTCTCGAGGTTGAACTGTGCGAGGCCCTGGAGAAGCTTGGCGCGACGGGTTACACGGTAACGAACGCAAGGGGCTCCGGTAATCGCGGCATCCGCGATGCGGGCTGGTCTTCGAGCAGCAATGTTCGCGTCGAAGTCGTCTGCAAGGAAGAGGTCGCCCAGCGAATAATCACGCACTTGCGCGACAACTACTACAACGACTACGCCATGATACTTTTCGAAAGTGACGTCCGCGTCCTGCGGCCAGACAAATTCTGAGGAACCGTACATACCGGTGCTCGCCAGATTGAGACGGAGATCTATCTTCGGATCAACGACCAGCTGGTATCCTCCACAAATCATTTTCACGCGGCTACGGCATGTTGCGTGGCCTGTGAACCCTGCGACGAGGACCGGTTATTCACTCATTTCCGCAAAAAAGAGCCCGGATTGTCTGGCTATCCGGCCTGTTGTTCGCCGCACTGCTTACGGGCCTGGTTTACGCGCCGGGCTTGTCCGGCGATCTTCACCTCGACTCCGGTAAGCTCTATCAGGTGGAGCAAGTCTATCGCGAGCAAGGTTCTGCTGTTGGGCTGGAGGACCTGAGCTTCGCACGGAAATTCGGCCGCGTCATTCCGCAGCTCAGTTTCTACCTTAATATCGCTGCCAGCGACGGGGTTGATCCATTCGAGATCAAGCTCACGAACGTCGTCATTCACTTCATCAACGCGTTCATGGTCTTCCTGTTCGTCGCGACGGTGCTGCAGAGAACACGGTATTGCGAACAGAGCCATCTTCTTGCGGCAGCTGTTGCACTGCTGTGGCTGATTTCGGCGGTTAACGTGAGCGGGGTCCTGTATGCCGTTCAGAGAATGAACCAGTTGGCGACATTGTTTTCGCTCGCTGCGCTGGTGCTGTACTTGAGGGTTCGTGCTGCATCGGCCGGGCGACCAGGTTCCGCGGCGAGGTGGGCGGCGCTGATGACAGGCGTCAGCCTGTTGGTTGTGCTTGCCTACGCGTGCAAGGAAAATGCTTTGCTCATTCCGGTATTTATCTTGCTCATCGAGATATTCCTTTTCCCGGACTTGCCGAAGTGGCTTGGGACAAAGGCCGGAAAAGCGGCAGCGGCGACAGTGTCATTGGCTCTCATCGCATTGCTGATAGGGGTATTTTCCGGCAGCGGTCTGCTCGACTACAGCGAACGGACATTTACGCTCGGGGAGCGGGTGCTGACGCAGGCACGCATCCTCTGGATCTACATCGGTCAGTTGCTCGTTCCCACCACCGGCGCGATCGGCCTGTATCAGGACGGTATCCCGGTATCGACCGGACTGTTTTCGCCGGCCTCAACTGTCGCGGCAGTGGCGGGTCTGGCAGGCCTGGCCGTATTTGCGGTCATGAATAGTCGCCACCAGACGCTGGGAATCATTGCGTTCGGACTGGCTTTCTTCCTCGCCGGACATGGTCTCGAAAGCTCCGTGTTTCCGCTGGAGCTTTATTACGAGCATCGAAATTACCTGCCATCCACGGGCCTTTATCTGGCCTTCGTCGTCTCCGCTTACTGGCTATTGCAGCGAATCCCGATGCGCTACGCAGCCGGGATTGTCGTGATCTATATCGTCGGTATTGCCTTTGTCGCCCATGGCAAAGCCGTTACCTGGTCGGATCAACGACTGGCCTATAGCCTCGCGCTGGAACGAGACTATCTCTCTCCACGGGCCGCGGGCGGCATGGCGCAGCTTTATCTCGAAGAAGGCAACGTAGCACCGGCCGTGGCGTTACTGGACAGGGTAATCGCCGAGTCCCCGCATGAAGCGCTGCGGGCTCGATTACAGAAGCTCTATGTTCAATGCGCCACCGGCGCGCCACTGGATGAGCAACTTCATGCCCAGCTTGCGAACGTTACGGGGCGGGAACTCACCATCGAAGTGTCGCAGGCTATTTCGAACGTCGTAAATGTCTACAGCGCAACTCGGTGCGAGGCGATCAGCGTTGAACGCCTGATCCCGACGCTCCAGTCGATATCGGCGGCATTGCGGGCCGAAGCACGATCGTCGTGGCACATCGACTATTACATTGGCGAACTCTACGCCACCTTCGATAGCCAGCAGGCAGCGGGCTGGCTCGAGAAACTGTTCCTCGATGGAGAGGAATCGGCCGGCTGGGTTCTGATCGAACTGCTGGACCGGGACGAGAGCCTCCAGGTCGGCTCGGGCACCTCCAGGGCGCTGGACGCGCTTCGCGCGCGCGGCCCCTGAAATTCGCGTTTAGAGGTTTCCCGGCAAGCAGTTCGCCCCGGACATCGTTCCTAGGGGTTTGCCCCAATAGGCTGGCTGTCAGGAGGGGGGCAGCATTTACCTGACATTGAGTATCACTGGCAGGCGCTGTAACTGCATGGATAGGAAGCTCGTATATTCGTACGCCAAAGGTCACGGCCAGCTTATCAACATGGCCGTCTACAACGGACGGCAGTTTCGCAGCGACCTCAAGATCGGCATCTGCGGGGAGCAGGGCGGGCATCCCGAATCGATTCGGTTCTGCCACCACGTGGGCCTGAATTACGTGTCCTGTTCCGGGCCACGGGTTCCTGTCGCGAGGTTCGCGGCAGCGAATGCAAAACTGAGGGAGGATGAATACGTCGCCTTCCAGTGCTGAGCGATGAGCCGTCCTCGTGCGGTCGAGGTCGAGCCATGGCACCGCAAGGATGCGGTTGCGATACTGGGTTCGCTGGGTACGTCGCCTGATGTCGGATTAAGCGGGCGCGACGCTCGCGAAAAGCTCGGGGAGGTCGGCGCCAACGAGATCGAGCGCCAACGCGGGTACGGCGTGTTGCGCTTGTTTGCGCACCAGTTCGCCGACGTCATGGTCGCGCTGCTGATTGCAGCGGCAGTCATTTCCGGCTGGCTGGGCAATGTAATCGATACCGTCGCCATTCTGGTCATCGTTGCGCTCAATGCAACGGTCGGGGTGATCCAGGAGTATCGCGCGCAACGGGCTATAGCGGCGCTGCGGCGCATGAGCGCCCCGACGGCGCGGGTACTGAGGGATGGGGAAATAACAACGATCCCCGCGCGGAAGATTGTCCCTGGCGACATTGCGCACATCGAAGCGGGCGACGTCGTACCGGCAGACATGCGTTTGATCAGTGCGGTCGACCTCGGCGTGGACGAATCAGCGCTAACCGGGGAGTCGGTACCCGTCTCCAAGACTGAAGAAGTCATGGACATCGAAGCGCCGGCCCCGGGCGAACGGCTCAACATGGCCTACAAGAGCACCCTCGTGACTCGCGGGCGTGGCAGTGGCGTCGTGGTCGCGACGGGAAGAGCCACCGAGATCGGCCGTATCGCGGATCTCTTGCGCGGAGCCCGGGGGACCAGGACACCGCTGCAACTGCGTCTTGCCCTATTCAGCAGGCGGATTGCTCTCGTTGTGCTGGCAATCTGCTGCATCGTGTTCGCGACGGGACTGCTGCAGGGCCATTCGGCGTTGTTGATGTTCATGACTGCGCTGAGCCTGGCCGTCGCGGCCGTGCCCGAGGCATTACCGGCCGTGATTACCCTTGCGCTCGGTCTCGGTGCGCGGCGGCTCGGAGACAGGAAGGCCCTGGTGCGGCGGTTGCCTGCTGTCGAATCGCTCGGTTCGGTCACGTATATCTGCGCGGACAAGACCGGCACACTCACCGAGAATCGCATGGCGCTGTCGGTCCTGTACGCAGGCGGCCAGGAGTACGGCGACCTCCCCGCTGCCGTTCCGGAACGGCTTGCACGCCACATCGGCGAGGTACTCGCCCTGTGTAACGACGTCGATGCCGAAACCATGCGCGGGGAGCCTACGGAGCTTGCGCTGGTCGAGGGGGCGCGTGCCATGGGCTGCGACAAGCAAGCACTGGAGAAGAGCCTGCCCAGGATAGGCGAGCTGCCGTTCGACGCCGAGCGCCGCTGCATGGTGACGGTTCACAAAGGGCCTGGGGGCGTCCTCGGGCTGGTCAAGGGTGCACCTGAACGCGTCATCGACGTTTGCCGGGATCAGTTGACGAGCGAGGGCAGGGCGCCGCTATCGGACTCGCTGCTCGAAGCCGCTGACGAAATGGCGAAGCGTGGCTACCGGGTTCTCGCGCTCGCATTCAGGGACGACCTCTCAGGTATGGAAGACGTCAATTCGGCGGGCCTCGAGAAGCAGTGGACATTCGCCGGATTCGCAGGCCTCATCGATCCGCCGCGCCCCGGCGCAACGGAAGCGATTCGGGAATGCCGGTCGGCGGGTATCGTCCCCGTGATGATCACCGGCGACCATCCTGCGACGGCTCACGCGGTAGCCCGCGAGCTGGCTATTGCTGACGACACAACCGAGTCATTGACCGGTACCGAGCTTGCGGAGCTGTCGGACGACGAATTTGCGCAGCGCGTTGACAAGGTCCGTGTCTACGCGCGAGCAAGCCCCGAGCAGAAGATCCGCATCGTACGGGCGCTGCAGGACAAGGGTCACTTCGTTGCAATGACCGGCGACGGCGTCAATGATGCCCCGGCACTCGAGGCGGCCACGATCGGGGTGGCCATGGGGCAGCGCGGGACGGACGTGGCGCGGGAAGCGGCCGAGCTCGTGCTGCTCGACGACAGCTTCTCGACGATCGTAACGGCCGTTCGCGAAGGACGCCGGATCTTTGACGACATACGCAAGTTCATCCGCTACACGATGACCAGTAATTCCGGCGAGATCTGGGTCCTGCTGCTTGCCCCGATGCTGGGCCTGCCGCTGCCCCTGTTGCCCCTGCACATCCTCTGGATCAACCTGGTGACGGACGGCTTGCCAGGCCTGGCCCTGTCGGCAGAGCCGGCGGAAAAAGACGTCATGCAGCGCAGGCCGAGACCGCCGAAGGAGAGTATTTTTGCCCATGGCATGGCGGCCCATATTCTCTGGGTTGGCCTGCTGATTGGAGGGCTGACGCTGGCAACGCAGGCGTGGGCCTGGAACAGCGGCCTCGACGAGTGGCAAACGATGGTGTTCACGGTGCTGGTTGTCGCGCAGCTATTCCATTCGCTGGCGATCCGCTCGGAGCGATACTCGCTCTGGAGTATCGGTGTGTTCAGTAATCCGGCGCTGGTTATCGCGATTGCAGTGACCGTGCTGGCGCAAATGGCCGTTATCTATCTGCCGTTCTTCAACACCGTGTTCCAGACGGTACCGTTGTCCGCCATGCAGCTCGCGGCATGCTTCGCAATCGGGTCGATAGTGCTCATCGCGGTCGAACTCGAAAAGTTCGTGCGGCGGCGAACCAGTGGCTGAGATCGTTCAGTTGTTTTTTGCGCCCTGGTCGATCCAGGTGCCAATGGTCTCGATGTTCGTCCTGGACAGCGCGAATCCTCTTCCTTCGGCCAGCGACTCGTCATGATGCGGCGGCATGTGGATCTTCGGATCCACTTTCTCGGTGACGACCAGGTACAGCGAACTGGACATGCTGCTGCCGGGAACGACCACCTGTCCGAATTTCGTGCCCTGCATCAGGGAATCGTAATCGTCAACGGCGAATCCGCTCGCCGATTCGCCTTCGCCGGATCCGGAGTGACACTGGACGCAGTAATTATCGAGAATGGGTTTTACGTCTGCCGAGAAACTGACCTGGCGTTCGCAGCCACTGAGGGCGCCGCAAGCCAGCGCGGTAGCAATTAACATGAGGCATTTCGAGGTCATGGCACGATCCTCTCAGAATCCTTGTTCAACGCTAGGGCAACGTGGCGATCGACGCTATCGTGGCTTTCCACATTCGCTCAATGAAGCTTGCGGCCGCGGCAAGTCCGACCGACAATTCCACTTTAAGTGCGATGGAGAGCCATTTTGACGTCAAGGATCAGGGCGTTGGTGTTCGGCGCCAGCGGTTACATCGGGACCAACCTGACCCCGCGTCTCATCGAGGACGGCTGGCAGGTGCGCGCGGCTGCCCGGCACCTGGCCGTGCTGGAGGCACGCGACTGGGAAGGCGCGGAACTGGTTGAAGCTGATGCGCTGGATCCCGAAACCCTGCCGGCAGCGCTGAAAAATATCGATGTCGCGTTTTACCTCGTGCATTCGATGGCCGCAGGTAGCAACTTCGCACAGTTGGATATCGAGGCCGCGAAGAACTTTGCGGCGGCGGCAGCTGAGGCAGGCGTCAAACGTGTCGTTTACCTGGGTGGCCTCATACCGGCGGATCCGCGTTCGGCCCATTTGAAGTCCAGGGCGGAAACCGGAGACGTATTGCGGCACGGCGCCGTACCGGTGACCGAAATTCGAGCCGGGATGATCGTAGGTCCCGGGTCCGCAGCCTATGAGATCATTCGCGATCTCGTAAACTACCTGCCGATCATGATTACGCCGCGCTGGGTACAGTCGCGCTCGACGCCCATAGCGCTCGCCAACCTGCTCGACTACCTGGTCGGCGTCGCGCGCATGCCGGAGGCGGCAGGCAAGATTTATGATGTCGGCGGACCTGAAACGCTCACGTATGAGCAGTTGATGCGGCAGTACGGCGACATCAAAGAGAAGCGTTTCTGGCTTCTGAGCCTGCCCGTGCTTACCCCAAGGCTTTCGTCCTACTGGCTGAAGCTGGTTACCGCGGTGCCTACCAACATCGCACGCGCGTTGATCGACGGACTCGAGCACGATGTCATCGCTGACGATGAAGCCATCAGGGAGTTGATCCCGCTCAAGTTGATGACGTTCCGGGAATCGGTGGAAGCGGCGCTCGATGCGGAACAGAACAACACTGTCAGTGCGCACTGGGCGGAAGGCTCGATTGTGTGCCGCAATTTTCATCCCGAATATGCCTACTACGCGAAGCGCGCCGGCGGTACGGCAACGACAGAAGCGAGCAAGGAAGCCTTGTGGCGACAGGTGATGGCCTTCGGCGGCGCTGAAGGTTACTACTATGCGGATTACCTCTGGTTCCTGAGGCGGCTGATCAACTGGTTCGCCGGCGGCCCGAGTTTCTATCGTCGTCGTCGCCACCCGCGGGAGTTGCGTGTCGGCGACGTTGTGGACGCCTGGCGTGTCATCGCGGCAGAGCCTGATCGACGGCTGACTCTGCTGATGGAAATGCGCGGCCCCGGATCCGGTGTGCTCGAGTTCGAGATTGATGAGGAGGGGGAGCATCGCGTTCTTCGCGCAACAGCGTACTGGCATCCTGCCGGCCCGGCGGGACTCATTTACTGGTACTCGTTGTTGCCGGTCCATGCGTTCCTGTTTCGGGGAATGACGTCGGCGATTGCCAAACGTGCGGAGAGGAAAGAGGACGAGGCGACCTGCGTGTCCTGATATGTGCGTCCGACAGGAGAAAAAGAGCCATGACTTATCCGCACAGACTTCTTGATGATATCGACACCCTGGCGAGCTTCCAGGGATGGAGCAAGGAGGTCTACGAGGACTTCTTCAAGCTGCGTGAAGGGGACATCGACGAAGATGCGTTTCGAAAAAAACACTGTCGCGAAAGGGCGATCCTTACCATAGACATGACCGGTTTCACCCTGTCGGCCTTGCAGGTCGGTGAAATAAACAGCCTGACGCGGATCTTCGACGCACAGCGTGCCGCACTGCCGGTATTGCAGGACTATGGCGCAGACCTGATCCGCTGTTTTGCAGATGACATTATCGCCCTGTTCCGAAGCCCCGGAGAGGCTATCGATGCTGCACTGGAAATCCATAGACGAATAGAGCGATTCAATGCCTCGCCGCTGGCTTCAGCGCACCCCACCGTTTGCTGCGCGGGCATCGGCTTCGGCCGCGTGTTCGCGATTGGGCCGAATCTTGCGCAGGGCGACGAGATGAATCGTGCATCGAAGCTGGGCGAGGACATCGCGCGCGGAAGCGAAACGCTGATAACCGAGAACATGTACGAAGCCGTTGCTGGTCGTGAAGACCTCGTTTTCGAACGCCAGGATCAGGATGACCTTTTGTTTCCGTTTTACAAGGTGTCAGAAGTCCATTGATCCACGAACAGGAAGCGCCCGGGTGATGAGGGAGCTTTCACTTCGTCAACCCGGGTTCATTCTTACGGCCGCTTGACGTGGAAGAGCGGAAGCGCTCCATACTGTTTGGCCAGCTGCGTCCTGCCGATATAACTGAAGCGCAGACCCTCCATGCAGCGTGCCGCAGCAACCGCGGCGAACGCGCCGCTGGCGTAGACGTGGCCTGGTGGTGTGATGGGTTCTATTCGCGCAGTCCGGCTGGTATGAATGCCGGTATACAGGGGCGCTCCCGTAATCGGATCATGCCCGATATACACCGGGCCGCAATGCAGACCGACGCGCATGCTCATGTCTGCCGGCAGACCGACTGCCGGCCAGTCGCGCCCGGCGATGAGTTCACTGAGTTCGAGGGCATAATGCCCTGCCGCATGTGGATCCTCGAACACCATGTACATGCCGTCGCCAGCCGTCTCGATGTGTTCCGGAGCGTGCAGGGTAGCCTTGTTGTAGGACGCGATCGCGCCGAGATAATGCTCGAAGAACAGCGGTATCTGTTCTTCCCCCAGCCGCGAATAGCCGACAGCATCGGCAAACAGCATCGCCCTGATCGCATACTGGAAACCGGGCACGTCTCCACTGGAGTCTGACGCCGGTTCTTTTGCGGGACGGGTTTTGGCCTGTATCACACGCGACCGTCCCGCATCGGGGGACGGATCGACCTGTTCTGTCGAGACGCCATATCGACGCCACATGTCCACGACAGAACTCGTGCCGCCGACGTCTCCGGCAATGCTGCCGTCCCAGATCGCTAGGCCATGCAGATCCGTATCCAGAACCTGGGATCTCAGCCGCGCGAGCCCGGTCATCACGAGATTGGCGTACTCGAAGGCGGAAACGCCGCTGGGCGGCGGCTTTTCGCTGATGACCATGACCTCGCTGGCGCCGTCGAGAAGCCGCTGGAATCGTTCTCCCCAGTCCCCTTGCCCGCAGAATTCCACGCTTTCCAATCTGAACTGCTCGGCAGGGAACGGCAGGACGATGTGCAATTCGCCACCGAGTTCCTGTACGACCTCAAGGCACAGGATGTCTGCGCCGCACGCTGCGGAGCCGTAGGCGGCGGCAGGCCTTAGGGTTTCGATTGCGGATCGGATCCTGCTGCGAACCTCATCTGCCATTTGCGGCGGAAATCGCGGCTCAGCGCGGTCGGGCGCGTCAATCATGTGGCCGGTGAAAACCAGCACGGGCGGGATCTTGATTGCCTTGTCGAGCCACGAGGGGTCGACTTCGAGATGATCCAGCAGAATGCGCGCCTGGTGCCGCGTGGAGCTAAGATCACCGTAGTGCGTACCCGCAAGAACTGCTGCTTCGCGGTAGCGCTTTTGCGCGACGTCGAGTTTGCCGAGAATCAGCGCCGCCTCCGCAAGCGTCGCACGGGGCCAGTACTCCTCCGCGGCGCCGCCCGGGTTCTCGGTCAGAGCTCGCTGGCACAGCTGTTCGACTTCCGTCGCGATTTTTCGGGCCCTCCGCACATGCTGCCGCAACAGGGCCATCGTTGCGGCATTGATGCCCGTGTAATACGCCTCCGAGACAGCATCTCGCAGGACCGATTCCCTATAGGTGGCCTCGTAGATCTCGTGAGCAGCGAGCAAATGCAGTTCGTGGTCGTCGGGGTCCGCGGCAGCGAGCGCCAGATCCTTGTGTGTTCTCGCGAGCGGACCCATCGTTTCTGCGTCGGTGCAGCCGTCCTCGCGCAATGCCGTCAGTACTTCGTTCGCCCTGCGGAGCGCACCGCTCCGTGTCAGCGCCAGTCCTTGCAGCTGCCTGAGGCGAAAGTCGGAGGGGCTCCGTTCGAGCGCCTGCTGAAGTTCGTTGTAGGCGAGCAACGGCTCGCCCATGTGCAGCAGTCTCTCGGCAGCGAGTTGCGCACTTCGAACGAGCGGGTCTTCCGAATAAGGTGGTGCCGATTCGCGTTTGGCCCCCGGCTGCTTTTTCGCGGTCGCGGATTTCATTGCGTGCTTACCCGACGCTCGATGTCCGCTTTCGGCGATTCGCGTCGCGCGCAGAAATCAGTTTTGCTTTAGCACAGGGACGGCCATAATATGCATCGCTCTGCTGGAGCCGCCGCGGCTGGCCGGAATGGTCAGCCAAAACCGCTTTGTTATTGATGCCGATCATTTCCAGACCTTTATGTTTACCGTCGATCAACTAGTAGCCCACGCGGTAGGTGACTACCTTCTGCAAAGCGAATGGATGGCTGTCGAGAAGACGAAGCGATCGCTGCCGGCGCTTGCTCATTCTGTCGTTTATCTCATCCCGTTCCTGTTCATCACGCAGAACCCGCTTACGCTCGCTGTTATGGGCGGCACGCATTTCGTAATCGACCGCTGGCACCTCGCTCGTTACGTGGCGTGGCTGAAGAATCGACCTTGGCCCGGCAGTGCTCCGTGGCATGAATGCCGGGAAACCGGGTTTCATCCGAATACGCCGCCGTGGATGTCGGCATGGCTCGTCATCATCATCGACAACATAATCCATATCGTGATCAACGGTCTCGCGATCACCTATATCGGTACCTGACTGCAGCACGCCGAAGCTGCTCATGCGGGAACGTCCCGGGCCTCGAGAAAGCCGCAGGGACAGAGTTCGATACATTTGCCACAGCCCTCGCAGGCGTCCAGAGCAAGCGCAAAGTATTTTCCGGGGCTGGTTTCTTCGACGCGGGTGAACCCGCTGCGATTGCAGTACATGAAGCACTGCTGGCAGTCGAAGCACAGGCCGCATGACATGCAACGTGCCGCTTCCCTGTCAGCCTGTTCGTAACTCAGCGTAAGATCGACTTCGGCATCCGGTTCTGTCAGCCAGTCGGTTTCCTGCCGCCGCGGTGTTTGCGAGCGCTGCCGATCAGCGAAATAGTCGGTTTTCACGGAGTCATGCACCAGCGGTGGACATTCCGGCTGCAGTGAAGGTGCAGGGAGTCCCCTCAGTTCCGCGTGTGCCGACTCCGCGGCATGGCGCCCCTGTCCGATGGCACGGCTGGCGATGCCCGGGCCGAGATCGTCACCGCCGGCGAACAACCTGCCCTGCAGCCTGCCGTCGTCGGCCGGATGCAACCACGACCCTTCCTGCAGGACGGAGTCGGCGGTGCGCCAACCCGGCTCCTGTGAAATCGCCACGATGATGCTGTCCGCTGCCAGGTACTCGACCTGTCCGTCGATCGCTTCGGGACGCCGCCTGCCGTCAGCGCCGGGTTCGCCGAGACGCATGCCCTGAACCTCGACCTGCCGTATCTCGTCTCCCTCTCGAATGATTCGCGTCGGTACGGCGAGGAATCTGAACTCGACGTCTTCGGATCGTGCGTCCTCTATTTCGTGGGCCGTCGCCGGCATCTCGGCTTCGCTGCGCCGATAAATCAGCGTCACGGAGCAGCCGTCGCGACGCGCGCTGCGTGCCGCATCGATAGCGGTATTTCCGCCTCCGATCACGAGGACGTTGCGCCCGCAGCCGGTTTCCTGCCCTTCCTTGCGCCGGCGCAGGAATTCGATGCCCGAAATCACGCCGGGACCATCTTCACCCGGAATGTCGAGGCGTCTCGCAGCCTGTGCTCCGAGACCGAGGAACACGAGCTCGTGTTCCTCCCTGAGTTGATCCAGCGTGATGTCTTCGCCGACGTCGATGCAGTTTGCCAGCGATATGCCCAGTCCGAGTATCCGATCGACCTCTGCGTCGAGGACATCCCGCGGTAGCCGATAATCGGGAATCGCATGTCTCAACATGCCGCCCGGGCGCTCGTCCCGGTCATAGATCGTCACCTCGTAGCCGCGGATTGCCATCTGGTAGGCAAAGGAGAGGCTCGCCGGACCGGACCCGATCACGCCCACCGACTCCGCATGTGATTGGGCGGGAACGTCCGGCAGCGTCAATTCTCGCGTGATTCCCCAGTCGCCGAGGAATCGTTCCATTGCGTTGATCGACACGGCGCCGTCCTTGTCGCTGCGGCTGCACAGATCTTCGCAAGGGTGTGGGCAAATCCGGCCAATCGTCGCGGGCAGGGGATTGAACTCGACCAGCCGGCGCCATGCCGCATCGTAGGCCTCGTCGAGACTCAGGCCGTTCTTTTCTCGTTGTGCAATGATCCCCAGCCAACCCCGGATATCGCCGCTGTTCGGGCACCTGGCCTGGCACGGCGGAAGTTTCTCGAGCTGTCGTGCATACACCTGGAACGGCAGTTCGGCCGCAGCGCCCGATTTCGTATCAGTGATGGACATGGCCTGCCTCACCGTCCGACGGCCCACTCTTTCCGGTCCGGCCGCCCCGTACATTCGCGGAAACGAGATTCCACAGCAGGTTGCCAATGTAGGCAGGATGCAGTGTGCGAACGAAGACGTTGGTGTAAGAGGCGCTGCCGCTGAAGAGATCCCAGAGCACGCCCGACATCCGCTGCGGACTGTCTGTCTGCTGCTGTTCGTTAGCCGTCATCTGCAGGATTCCGCGGCGTGCGAAACGGGCCTTCTGCACCAGGCTGGCAATACTGAAAACCATCTTGCCAACCCGGTTGTCGTTGTTAATCCTGCGGCACAAAGGCGCGTAATGATCGTGAAAAGCCTGCGCACTGACGCCATGGAAAACCGCGGCTTTGGCCGCTGCCTTCGACGTTCGGTAAGCTGCGCCGATACCGTCCTTGAACAGGCGGGTTGAACCGCAGTCACCAATAAAGACGAGGCGGTCGCCGTACACAGGTCTGGCTGGCCGGATATTGATGCGCGGGTAGCAGTGGCAGACGTGGCCGGGAATTTCGCCACCCGGAAACCGCTCCCGGACTTCGGGTGCCGCGAAGAACTGCTCCATCAGGTTCTCGTCGATATCATCGCCGAGCAGACACAGGGTAACGTAGTCGCCTTTGGGTATCAGTGCCGCGAATTCGAGTCTCGGTATGTCGAGAAGAAACACGTGCATCGAAGGACCGAATGTCTCTCGGATCACGTCACGCCCGAGTTTGAATTCGCAAATAAATGTCTTGGTTCGTTCCGGGCGCGCAAATTCCGCAGTCTGCGACTCGAGCGTTTCCATGAGTCTGCTGTTGACGCCGGTCGCAACGACAGCCAGATCGTAAGTGGAGCTGGACTGGTCGGCACAGCTAACCGTCATGCGGTCGTCTTCCCGCCGAACGTCGGAGACGAGCCTCGGAATCAGGCGGGCGCCCTTTTCCAGGGCGAGGTCCAGGAGATAGCCGTCAAAGCTATGCGTATCGAGCGGCTCCGAGCAGCGCGGACCGTTACCACGGTAGATGGCGGCAATACGTTTCTCCAGCAAGGGCGTCGCGATTTCGACGTCCCCGACATCCATGTGCAGCGTGTAGGATTCTATGCCCCGCTGTACCACGGAGTCCGGCAGCCTGATTCCCTCCGTCGCGAGGCGCTGGACGAGGGACTCGGATACGACGCCCCCGCAATGGTTGCAGCCAGCCGGGCCACGGTGGCAAAAACGGCGCGGCTCGTAAATGTCTACGCCAACGTCGAGCCCCATCATCTCTGCCATGTTCAGGAAGAAGTAACTGAACATGGAACCGGCCGGTCCCGCTCCGATCACGGCGATACGGGAACCGTCCTGCAGGCTCATTGGATCCACTTGCTTCCGAGTGGATGTTCCGCCCCCGAGGAGTTCCAGTCCCTGTTCCATTTTTCCCCCCACCCGGCGCAGTATTACTGTGCGCCTATCGTGGTTCCTGGTGCGTTGCCAGCCTGTCGGTCAGATCGCGGATGCGGTGAGACATTGTCTGCACGATGCGATACGCCAGCGACGGATCCTCGTGAATACCGCCGAGGAAGTTCTTTTTGTCGATCGAAAGAATGCGAGATGGCTTGACCGTGCGGATCGTGGCTGTCCGAACCTCCTGTTCGAAGAGCGCCATTTCACCGAAGAATTCGTTTGGTCCCATCTTTCGAAGCCGGAGTTCCTTGCCGTCCGACTCGACCAGAGCTTCGACCTCGCCATCCTGGATGACGAACATGCAGTTGCCCTTGTCCCCCTGGCGGAAGACCACCTCGCCTGCTTTATATTCTTTTCCGAGGCCAGCCATATTGGCGATCCGCTCTTCTTTACGGATTCATACTTTTTAAAGGATATCCGCTTTTTCAGGTCGCGAATGTCAGTATTTGCCGAAGCACCGTTGCGATCGGTGCGAATTCGCTGCAGTTGTCGCAATTTCATGCAAAAACTGGCCTGCTTTACGGGTGCAAACCGTACCTTCGTACGGCGCTATCGCTTACTGATCGACTAAACTTAAGATCCGAGGTAGTGGCTGCAGAATAAAGGCTTCGGGGAATCCCGAAGATCGGGGTCGGATATCAAAAACGTACGCCACAACCTTGCTTACGGGTTGGCAGGCCTTTTCATCCTGGCGTTTTTCGTCTGGACCATCAATCTCGTGTTCAGCATCCAGAATAACTGGGCTGAATCGAACGACGTGACGGCGATGGACAAGGACGTGCATGCGCTCTTCGACCCGTGGCGCAACCTCAACCGGCCGGGCAACGACGTCCTCGAGAACTACGAAGTCGCTATCCAGAAACGGGCGCTCGAGCGTTACCTGCAGGAATATAGCCTGGCGCGCAGTCGCCTCGACACGCACGGCCGGTCCCAGGTGGATCTCAGCGGCTATTACGAGGGCATGGACGCTGCTGCGGCGGAAGTGGAATCACTCGCGCGGCGGGTACTGAACCTTGCGGAACAGCGGGAAACCCTGCGTCTCGCAGAGGCAGACCCGGCTTCGATCAGTACAGCCGAGACCGAGGCCGCAACGAGCATGGCGCGTATGGACCAGGCCTTCCAGTCGGGTCTCGAGACGATCGCCGTTATGGACCAGTTGCTGGATCAACGATTGCTTGATCTCGACGCGGCGCGACGCGCCGGAGTCGGCAGCCTGTACCTGATCGTGACCGTGGCGCTGTTCAGTTCTGCATTGAGTCTCGTACTCCTGCGAAGAACGGCGCTGCAGGGCGAAGCATTGCGATCGGGCTCCGAGCGTCTCAACGCGATCGTCAACAACGTCGTCGACGGAATCGTTACCGTTGACGAGCGGGGCAATATCGAATCGCTGAACAGGACCGCCGAAAACATGTTCGGCTGTTCGCCGGATTCTGTGGTCGGGCGAAATTTCCGCAGCCTCGTACAGCCCGAGAACCGCGCCCTGTATGACCCGGCCGAATTTCAGTCCGATTCCGGGCCGACGGGCAGGATATTCGAATTCACCGGCATACGGCGTGACAGGTCTGAATTCTCCATGGAGCTCGAAGGTACGCGGATCAATGTAGAAGGCCGGCCGATGATCATTCATATCGTCAGGGACGTGACTGAGCGCAAAAGGTCCGAGAAACGTCTGCAGCTGGCGGCGACAGTCTTCGAAAATACCAGCGAAGGCATAATGATCACGGACCGCGATGGCCGCATCCTGTCGACCAACCCGGCATTTACGGCGATCACGGGATTCGCGGCTGACGAAGTCCTCGGACAGAACCCGCGAATTCTTCAGTCGGGAATGCAGACGCGGGATTTCTACGACGCCATGTGGCAGTCCATCGCCAGCACGGGTCACTGGCAGGGGGAGATCGTCAATCGCAGGAAGAACGGTGAAGCCTACACGCAATGGCTGAATATCAACGCGGTAAAGGATGGCGGAGGGCGGGTGAGTCACTACGTCGGCGTCACCTTCGACATCAGTGAGCTAAAAGCTTCGGAACGGATGAAGGACGAATTTATTGCCACGGTGAGTCACGAGCTGAGAACGCCATTGACCTCGATACACGGCTCGCTAAGTCTGCTCGACAGTGGATTGCCGGCAAAGTCACCGGAGCAATCGGCGGAGCTGATTCGAATCGCCAAGGGCAACAGCCAGAGGCTTGTTCGCCTGATCGACGATATTCTCAGTATCGCCAAGATCGAATCCGAGAAGATGAAATTTCAGCTGCGGCCTTTGAATCTCGCCGAGCTCGTGCTCAATGCCGTCGAGGCAAACCAGGACTATGCCAAGCAGTTCGGCGTACACATCCGGATGGAATCCGGCAAGGATGACGCGCGAGTGCTCGGCGACAAGGACCGCCTCATACAGGTTCTCACGAATCTGCTGTCGAATGCCGTCAAACACTCCCCCGCAGACGGCGTGATCGGCGTGTCTTTTCAACGTAATGATCGGTACTGGCGTGTGAGCGTCACCGATAGCGGGCCGGGAATTCCCGAGTCGTTTCGCAACGAAGTCTTCAAGAAGTTCGCGCAGGCGGATGCAACCGACCGCCGCAAGCAGGGCGGCACCGGACTTGGTCTGAGTATCTCGAAAGCCATTATCGACAGGCTCGGTGGTCGCATCGGCTTCGATTCCGAGCCGGGAGTCCGCACGTGTTTTTACTTCGAGTTGCCGATGATGCAACCATACTGGAGTGCAGAAGCGGGCGCCGAGCGGTTTGCGGCTGACACTGAATTGCGGCTTCCGGCGGAGTAAATCAGTTATGCGAGAGGATAGCTTACGCAAGATACTCTACGTCGAAGACGATGCGGACATCCGCAAGATAGTCAGCATGTCGCTCGAGATGGTCGGCAACTACGTCGTGACCGCGTGCGCGTCCTGTGCAGAAGCGTTGCAGGTGGTCGACGAGTTCCAGCCCGACCTTTTGCTGCTTGACGTCATGATGCCGGACATGGACGGGCCTGCGACCTTGCGTGCGTTGCGCAAGCGCAAAAGCGCGGAGGATGCCCCGGCCGTCTTTATTACCGCCAAGGTGCAGGCCGGAGATATAGCGAAGTACCGGCGGCTCGGGGCGTGCGATGTGATCGTCAAACCATTCGACCCCATGGTGTTGCCTGACAGGATCGGGCAAATCTGGCAACAATTCCGGAGTAGCGGTTATGACGTCGCCGGATGACATAGTCGCGGCGGAACTGGCACGCCTGTCCGCCGAGTTCGTGGCGCAATTGCCGGCACAAGTGCGGGCGGTCGAGGACGAGGTTGCGGCATGGCTGGACAGGCCGGAGGATCCGAAGCGTTTCGAGATCGTGAGTCACAGGGTCCATCAGCTCAAGGGTTCCGGCAGTACGTTCGGATGTCCGGGCATCAGCCGCGCAGCCCGATTGCTCGAGCAACGTATCGGCACGTATCGACGGCAAACGGACGCCGGCAAACCGCCTGCTGGTGAGGATGTTGAATCGGCGGTGGCCGGGCTTCAGAATGAGGTTGTTCGCGCGCGAAATCAGTCGTGGGGCCCGGAGGAAAGCGGATGAGAGTGCTGTTGATCGAAGACGATATCCCGGTCCAGGAGCTTCTCGGCGCGTATTTCAAAGCCAAGGGGCATGCGGTCAGCACGGCGGCGGACGGCGTCGAGGGGCTAAAGGCGTTCAATGCCGGACTACCCGAGCTCGTGCTGCTCGATGTTGGACTTCCGGAACTCGACGGTTGGGCCGTGCTCGAGGCTATTCGCGCAAGTTCGGCTGTTCCGGTAGTGCTCCTCACGGCGCTGGACGACACCGAGGATGTAGTCAGGGGGCTGGCGATGGGCGCGGACGACTATCTCACCAAGCCCTTCGACGTTCGCGAACTCGACGCGCGGGTCCAGGCCATTCTTCGCAGGCTCGAGACGCCAGCGATGTGCGCGAAACTCGACGTCGGCGATATCCATATCGACGATCGCAGCAAGACCGTGACCGTCGGCGAATCGAGCCTGTCCCTGTCGCCGAAGGAATACACGCTGCTCAAGTTGCTGGCGAGCGAGCCGGGGCGGGTATTTTCCAGCGACGAGATCATCGCCCACCTGTGGCCGGACAGCGATCGCGCCGCGGCCAACGACGTCAAGCAGTACATTCACCTGCTTCGCAGCAAGCTGTACCGGTCGGCCGACATTCGCGACTCGATTGAGAATATCAAGGGATTCGGCTACCGCCTGAACGGCTGAAGCTGCCTTCGCCCGGCCTTTTTAACCCGATTTTGACTTGGCACTGACGCGCCTTCTATAGCCGCGTGCGGACTGCTGTCAGACAATGGATGCCAGATGTGACGTAGCCGATGCACAGAAACGCGGATCGAGAGCGCGCTACCGATATGCGGGTGAATTGGCAATGGTAACAAGACAGCTGCAACCGTCTCCCTCAAGCAATACCACATGTATTGTGAACCCGATGCGGCGGGTACTTCGGTATCCGCCGCTTTTTATTGTTCGGAGCGGGATCGTGCGGACCGGGATTTGCAGAACTACCGCCTGTGAGGATCGGCGCACTCGTCCTTACGGCCGCAGCCGCCGCACTTCATGGAGCGTTTTTTCTGCTCGGGGTCGTGTTTGACAAGCCAGAGCTGGAACACGGCCCAGCCCGCGCAAAGGGCGACAACCGCGAGCAGGGGGATGATGTAGCTGGTCATGACGGCTGCGGCTCCTCAGGACGAGCTGAACAGCCCGGCAAATCCCATGAACGCCATCGACAGGATCCCGGCAATGATCAGGTTCATGGCCGTTCCCTGGATCAGCTTCGGGATGTTCGACAGCTCGGATTCCTCCCGCAAACCGGCCAGCAGGACCATGGCCAGCGTAAAACCCATACCGGCACCGAGCGCATAGACGACCCCTTCCACGAAGCCGTAGCCGCGATTGGTCGCGAATATCGCGAGGCCCAGGATTGCGCAGTTCGTCGTAATCAGCGGCAAGAAGATTCCCATGGCGCGGAACAGCGCGGGGCTGAGCTTCTTGATCAGCATTTCGATGAACTGCACTGTGCTGGCTATGACGACGATAAAAGAGATCAGGCGCAGATAGGGGGCGTGTATCAGCACGTAGGTATTGAGCACCCACGCGCACACGGCCGTGACCAACATGACGAACGTGGTTGCAAGGCCGAGGCGGAACGACGTCTCGAGCGAATTCGAGACGCCGAGGAACGGGCACAGCCCGAGGAAGTAGGTGAGCACGAAGTTGTTCACCAGCAGCGCGCTAATGAAGATCCAGGGCAGGTTGTCCATCAGCTGCCACTCCTCTCGGCTTCGGCGACATCGGCCAGGAACTCGTCCTTCTTGTATTTGAACCAGTTGAAGAACAGCAGGATGACGCCGAGGGTGAGAAAGCCTCCCGGCGGCAGGATCATGACGATCCAGGGCTCGAAGTTCTCGCTGAAAAGCCGGAAACCGAACAATGCGCCGTCGCCGAGGATCTCCCGCACGGCGCCGAGCGAGAATAATGCCAGCATGAAACCGCCGGCCATGCCGAGTGCGTCCATGACGGCGAGCCGGGTCGGATAGCGCGACGCGAAGGCTTCCTGGCGGCCCAGGATGAGGCAGTTCGCGACGATCAGCGGGATGAAGGCGCCGAGTTCCTTGTGCACACCGGGCACCAGTGCCAGCAGCGTGTAGTCGGCGATGGTGACGAAGGTCGCGATAATGATGATGAAGCAGGAAATGCGTACCTGTTTCGGGATGATGTTGCGGAATAACGAGACCAGGAAGCTCGACCCGACCAGCACGAACATCGACGCCATGCCCATCGCGATGGCGTTGATCGCCGAGTTGGTGACCGCGAGCATCGGGCACATTCCCAGCACCTGGACGAAGACGGGGTTGTCGCGCCAGATGCCCTTGACGAATTCTTCGTAGGATTCGTTTTTCTTCATTGCGCTGTTCCGTTGTCTGCGGGCTCGCCGGTCAACGGCGGTTCCGTCCCCGGCGCCGGCAGCTTTTCGGCCCACGCCGCATGCGTTTCATTGATGATTCGTACGACGGCCTTCGCCGAGATCGTCGCGCCGGTGATCGCGTCAACGTGATTGGGCTGCGTGGTCGTTCCTTTTTTGAGGGCGACGATTTCCGGCTCGACCGACAGGTCGCTGAACTCGGCGACGAAATCGGCATCCTTGTAAATCTTGTCACCGAGTCCCGGCGTCTCGCGGCTTTCGAGTATCTCCATGCCGACGACCTTTTTCTCACCTGGAAGGTAGCCGTAAAGGAGCGCGATCGTGTCCTGGAATCCGGGACCTGCGCCCGGCATCGCGTAGCCGACGAAGTCGCCCTGTTCATCGTAGCCGCCGTAGACGACCGGCTCGTCCTTGTCCGGCTCCTCCACCGTCATGAACATGCCGTCGCGATAAACCAGCGGCTGCATACCGCTCACGTCGTCGGGCAGCACCTTGAACACCGCTTCGCGAAGTTCGCGCGCCTTGTTGGCCGTGATGGTCGGCAGCGTCGACTCGTAGATGCCGATGATTGCGACGCCTGATACCAGCCCGGCGATCGCGAGCGTCATGACGAGCCGCAGGGAACTCGGCGCAGCTGGCTGCTTGAGCGTATCCGTGCTCATGGTTTCTTCTCGACCCCGTGTCCGAACACTCGCGGCTGCGTGTACCGGTCGATCAGCGGAGTTGCCGCGTTCATAAGCAGGATGGCGTACATGACGCCCTCGGGAAGACCGCCGAATACCCGAATCAGCATGACCAGCACGCCGGTCCCGATCCCGAAGATCCAGGCGCCGCGCGGGGTGACTGGTGAGGTAACCGGGTCGGTTGCCATGTAGATCGCGCCGAGCAGCAGGCCACCCGAGAACACCGAGAACAGCGGTGTCGGGAAACGTTCGGCGTCGAAGAAACCGAGGCACAGGGAGAAGAGCATGACCGTGCCCAGGATGCTGACCGGGATGCGCCAGTCGAGGTCGCGACGCAGCCACAGGTAGATGCCGCCGAGCAATAGCAGGACGCCGTTGGTCTCGCCGAGGGATCCGCCAATCTTGCCCAACATCAGGTTCGTAAGCGGTGTGACTTCCTGTTCGAATTTCAAAAGGCCGAGCGGTGTCGCCGACGACACGCCGTCGACGCTGACCTGCATGAAGGGCAGCGCGAGGTTACCCGCATAGACACTGAAGAAGCCGCCTTCCGGATGCGCCGACACCCAGGTCGTCATTGCTATCGGAAAGGTGGCCAGCAGGAACGCCCGGCCGAGCAGGGCGGGGTTGAACAGGTTATGGCCGAGGCCGCCCCAGATCACCTTGCCCAGTGCAATGCCGATGAAACCACCGAGAAAAGCCATCCACATCGGCAGACCGGGTGGCAGGGTCAGTCCGAGCAGCAGCCCGGTCAGGACGCCGGTGGCGTCACGCAGCGAAGCACCACGTGCTGCCCGGTCGGCAAACAGCCATTCCGCCAGGACGGCACCCGCAATGCTCGAGCCGATCACGAGCACGGCGCTCATACCGAAAAACCACATCGCGGCCCCGGTTGCCGGCAACAACGCGATAATGACGTCGCGCATCGCTTTCGGCGTCGTCATTCCCTGCCGCAGCAGCGGCGCGTGGAACAGCAGCAGGTCCGGGTCGCGCCGCTTCATTCCTCCGGCTCCTTGCGATGCCTGAGGTCGTCCTTGGCCGTTCGGATGAGCTGCACGATCGGGATACTCGACGGGCAGGAAAACGTGCAGCAGCCGCACTCCACGCAGTCGAAGACGTTATACGCTTTCATCTCGTCGAACATGCGCGCTTTGGACAGCCGCGCGAGGCGAGATGGATTCAGGAAATACGGGCATGCCTCGAGGCAGCGCCCACAGCGTATGCACGGGTATTCCGTGCGCCGCGCGGTCTGTTCCTCGGTGAATACGAGCACGCCGGAACAGCCCTTCAGCACGGGAACGTCCAGGCTTGCAATAGGCCTGCCCATCATCGGCCCGCCCATGATGATCTCACGGCTGCCGGGCTTCAGGCCGCCGCAGAACTTCACGACGTCGCGAATCGATGTGCCGAGCGGGACGATCAGGTTCGCGGGATAGGTGACGCCCGGGCCTGCGACGGTCACGACCCTCTCGATCAAGGGCATACCGCGAAGGAAATAATCCGCGATGGCAACGACGGTGCCGACGTTGTTGACGTTCACCTCGACATCTCGAGGCAGACGCCCGGCCGGCACTTCGGTGCCGAAGACGCTCTTGATCATCATCTTCTCGGCACCCTGCGGGTACTTCACCTTGAGCTTGACGATGCGTACGGGCTGGTCGGGCGAGAGATGCCGGGAAATCGTCTCGATGGCTTCCGGCTTGTTCGCCTCGATGCCGATGACGGTTTCTTCCGCACCGAGTTTCTGCCGCAATATTTCCGCGCCCTCGAGCAGCGCCTCGGGACGTTCCACCATGAGCCGATGATCGGTTGTCAGGTACGGCTCGCATTCGGCGCCGTTGATCAGCAGGTGCCGGATCTTTATACCCTCGGGGACGGAGAGCTTGACGTGCGACGGAAAAGCGGCGCCGCCCATGCCGACGATGCCGGCCATCTGCACGGCTTCGATGAATGCCTCGAGCGACAGGGAGCGCCAGTCGGGCGCGGCGTCAGGATCGACTTCCTGCGTTGCGAACGGATCGGCCTCTATCGCGATCGAGGGCGCGAAGCGGCCATCCACGCCGCGAAGGTCGCCGACTTCGCTGACCACGCCTTTTACCGGGCTGTGCAGCGCCGTTGATACGAAACCGCCGGGTTCCGCGATCAGCTGGCCGCGTTCCACCGCATCGCCGGCCGCGACCACGGCGCGTGACGGTACGCCGATGTGCTGGCCGAGCGGCATGATGAAATGCCGGCCGAACGGAACACGTTGAATCGGCAGGTTCTCGGTTTGCTCCTTGTGGTGGGCCGGATGGACCCCGTGCTCGAAGTTGCGACGCAGACGGCGGAAGACTCTCATTGCCTTCAGCTCCGCTTTTGCGATGCAAGTGCGAGCAGGCGGCTGCGTATCTGCGCCGCGATTTCGGCCTGGGTCTGCTCACGGATCGCCTTGATTTCGGCATCCGCAGCCTGCTTTTGCGCGTCGAGCTCGGCCTGGTGCTCGGCGGCCACTTCGGAACGAATATCGGCTTCGACGCGCGCCGTGAACGGCGTTACGACGCCAGCGAGTTCCTGCAGCGTCTGCCAGTTCGCCACGCAGCCGGCCGCCACGTTGGCAAGGGAACGGTCAACCGCAATGCGCTGTTCCTCGTCACCGTCGACGACAGCGATAAACGGTGTCTTCTTGTCTCTTGCCCCGTCGTCCAGCTGCAACCATTCAAGCAGCGGTGCAGGGGCGGGCGCGTCGGCGCGGAGCGGGGCAAACTGGTTGCCGAAGCGGCGCTGCGCGAACGCCCAGTCGGCGGTCGTAAAAGTTCGGCCGTCCTCCTCGTGCTGTACGAACAGCGAATCGGGCGCCGGGTTGCCAGAGAGTGCGATTCGCGAGCCGAACACGCCTTCGCCATGCGGGTCGTAACGGAACAGCGGCAGCGTGCGGCTGTCGACGGCGAGCCGTGCAAGCTCCAGGGTTTGCCGCGGTTCGAATCCATGACGCTCGGGACTCGGCGCATATACCTGCAGCAGCGCCGGCCCGTCGCTGGCGAGCGCCTGCAACATACTCTCGCCAAGGTGCGCGGGATCCGAGATCGAGGTCTGTGCAACAAAGGCCTTGCGCTGAGCCAGTGCGAGCAGCCCGAGGCCGGCACGCGGGTCGTTCGATTTGGACTGTCCCAGGCCGAAGCCGAGATCACTGAGCACCAGGATCTTGACCGGCAGGCCGGAGTTCAGGAGCCAGATCAGCTGGCCGAGACCCTGTCCGGCAAGCATCTCGTCGCTGCCGATCAGCACGAGCGGCGGGCACAGCTCGAGTTCGTCGGCGCCGAGATCCTGCCAGCGCAGATCCGACAGTGCCGCTCGTTTCCAGTCGATGCCGTCAGGATGGTCGATCTCGATGCGCGCGAGACGCAGCAAACGAACGATGTCGGTCGTCTCGTGCAGGTGGCCTTCGACGAGGCCCGCCGCGAGTTGCGCGGCGTCACCGGTCATATCGATGACGACCGGCGCCTGGAAAGGATTATGCGGGAACGCACCGGCCCATGCCGCCGTACTCCCGCCTGCAACGGCCAGGCCGTAGCGCGCTCGGCCCAGCCCGTGAGCCCCCGAGACGAGATTCTCGTGGGCCGCGGTGATGCGCTTCGAAAGATCGATGAGGCGCAACAGGTAATCGGTGTCGATGGAGTGGTCACCGCCTGACTGGCGCACGCTGTCCGCGAGTTCGCGCAGGTCGACTCTTGGGCTGCTTGTCGTCCTGAGCTGCTCGCTTACGGCCTCCAGGTCCTCGACCGCCAGCGTATGCGACAGTGTTTCCTCGATCAGCTGCTTCAACGCGTCGCCCGAGTCAGCCAGTGTTTTTGCGAAGTTCTGTACAAGCGGCTGCTGATGGAATTCCGTTGCGGCAAGGGCGAGCTTGACGGCGATCTTCTCCCCCGAGCCGGCCTCGGCCGGATCGCCGCCCGTCATCGCGAACTGGCAATAGCGGGACAGGAGTATCGACGACATTGTGCCGATCTCGGCGTTTTCCGCGATACGCTCGATCGTTTCGGACGCCGTGTCCGGCGCCACCGAGAACACGGACCAGAGATCGCGCGCCGTCGCCAGCAATTCGGGGTCCTGCTCGACCGGCTTGAGGGCTTCGTCTTCGCAATTGCGGACACAGATCCCGCAAGACTTGCAGGCATCCGGGTTGATGACGATCGACAGCAGTTCTGCGCCATCTTTTTTCACCGCTTCTGCGTCATGGAAGAACGGCTGCGTGATGGCCACCGGGAGAGCGCCCAGTTCGCGAACGATAGCCGATACGCCTTCATCGATCGCCTTCTTGCGGTCCTCATCAAGAGGCATCTTGTCTTTCAGCCAGGCATAAGCCTCTTCGACGAGGGGGCCGAATGCCGGCGCTACGTCCTCCGCCTTCTTGTTCGCGGAAATAATTCGTCCCGCGAGTTTCGACGCAACGGGACGCACGGCGTCGGCGCCACCGAGGCGGATGCCGGCGTCGATGAGCGCTGCCGGCGTCGATGCGACGACGCCGATCGCACTGTCGGGACAGTTCGTCCAGCAGCGCGCGCAGCCCGTGCACAGCGCCGGGTCGAAGACCGGCATGCGCGCCCGCTTGCCGCTCGTCGTATTGAAGGTCGCGCTCAAGGGCGGCATCGTGCCCGTGGCAAGGAAGGGATCGGCGGTTAGCCGGTCTGCTTTGCCGTCGCGATACAGTACGCCCGTCTGGTCCCAGAAGCGGGGCAGGCTCGCGAACACATCGTCATTGCGTCCTAGATGGCGGACCGCGGCCGGCGCTTCGCCATCCCAGCCTGCGCTGTCTGCACCGGGTTCCGGTATCGTCTCCGCCGATTCGCCGGTCTGCCCGAGTCCAGACTCGAAGGCCTGCATCATTGCGTCACGACGTTCCGCACCCACATCCTCGAGCAGCGCTCGGCGTACCGAGACGATACGCCGCAACTTGTGATCAATAAGCCGGGCCTCGAGCAGGGTGCCGAACAATGCGCCCAGCAGCCACTCCGAGCGATTGTCTGCGGCTTCCGGATCGGGGACACAGACTCGTTCGGTGCCGTTGATACGGATTCGTCCACGCGTGGCGTCCAGCGTGACATCGGCAACGAGACCGTCGCCAGGGTCGAGCAGCTTGTCGTTGCCAACGACCAGCCAGTCCGTGTGGCTGTCGCCCCAGCCATCCCAGGTGACCGCCGGCCGGCTGCGTACGCGTCCTTCTTCCAGGCGGTGCAGCATCGAGGCCGCTGCTTCGACCAGTGTGCGCCCGAGCCTGCTGTCGGCTCGCCGGATCGCAATCATGGTGGACTCTGGCTGCACGCTCGCCGGCAGGTCAACCGACGCGTGCACGCCTCGTGCTGCGACATCCGGATATGCCCGGCGCAGCGCATCCAAAAGCACTTCCCGCTTGGGTTGTGCGCCCGACGGGTCGTCGAACGAGACGCCCAGAAACAGCGGCGCAGGACCGGGCAGGTCGGTTCGAGTGCAGAGATCGGCGAGGTCCGCGACGCGCAGCGGCAGACCGCCGACGCCGTAAACGACGGCCTGGCATCCCTGGTCCGGGCCCGTACGCGAACGTTCGAGGCTGGCGCGCACTTCTCGCGTGAGCGGCGGATCTTCACTGAGCGGCGCATTGACGCGTTCGAGTACGAACGCCCGCCGCCGACCGTCGAGCGCCGCAACGATCGCCTCACCGGGGAAGGGTCGCATGACGTGGATGCCCACCACGCCTACTTTGACCTTGTGATGCTTGCGGATATAGTCGGCTGCGCATCGCGCCGTCTCTACTGCCGAGCCCTGTGCGATCAGGACGGTCGACGCGTCCTTTAGACGGTAGCCGGATACGGCTTCGTTGTGCCGGCCGGTCTTGGCCTCGAATTCACGGCAGGCGGCTGCCAGCGACGCGCCGACAAAACTGTCGAAAAACGGTCCGCGTGCGAGGGCCCCGAGAGCGAAACTCCGGGTGTCGAACAGCGCGCCGGTCAGCACGGGTTCGTCGAGGTCATGCCAGGCGGGCACCCGTCGCCGCGAGTCGCCGAACAGCAATCGTTGCGCCTCGGTCGGCGCTTCGATCGAATCATCCGGCGCGCCCAGAAGGGCGTTGACCTGGGCCGGCGACACGAGCCGCACGTCCTGCGCCGCGAGTGCGGTCTGCTCGCCGTCCATGATAATCATTGCCGGTACCAGAGTATCTTCGGCAACGCGCCGGCCGATGTAGGTGAAGTCGACGGCTTGCTGCACGTTGCTGGCAAAAAACACACAGAATCCCGCATCCGCACCGAGGTGGACGGTCTCGTGCCCGGTGCCGGGCGCGGAGCCGTGCGCCGCCGCGGCACGGGCGCCGACGTGCAGTACGAGCGGCACGTGTTTTCCTGCCGCAGAAATCAGCAGGTCCTGGGATGCTGCTATGTCGGTGCCGGACAGGAAGGCCGTCGCACGGCGTCCCGACAGTGCCAGGCCCGTCGCCGCCGCAACGATGCCGCGGGGACCCTCGGCCGTCTGCGCCGCCAGCGCCTGCCCGAACAGGTTGGTGCCGTGCGCGACTTCACCGAGCCAGATGTCGTCCGCCGCGGTGACGGGTTCGCCGCCGCCGAGCACTGCGTGCGTGGCAATGCCCGCTTCCGACAGTGCGACGGCCGTGTTGCCGTCGAGCACGGTATCGAGACCCTGTTCGCGGATGTCCGAACCGGCCGGCGCACCGAAAACCTTGCGATACCAGCGTATTGCCGTAGTGCGTAGCGCAGCCATCAGGCAACTCCCACTTTCCTGGACTCCTGGTCCTGGAACTGCTCGCGTTCGAGCCAGACGATTGCGCGCGTCGGACAGCGGAACACGGCGTCGGGCCGTGGTTCGCCGCCGGACGCATAGTCGACGATAGGCAGGTTGTCCTTCATGGTGATCAGGCCGGGGGCGGCATCGGCGGCGCAGCGGCCACAGGCATCGCAGGCCACGTTGCACAGCTGCGTCGCAGCTTCACCCGCCAGCGGTATATTGCATTGAACATAGAGGTTCTGGCTCAGCGGCACGAGTTCGAACAGGTCGCGGGGGCATGCCGCCGTGCAGTCGGGACAGGCGGTGCATTTTTCAGTATCGACCTGCGGGAGTCCGTTGGCATTCATGTGGATCGCGTCGAAGGTGCAGGCGCGTTCGCAGTCGGCGAGGCCGAGGCACCCCCAGGCACAGCCTTTGCCGCCGCCGGAGACCAGCGCTGCGGCACGGCAGCCTTCGAAGCCCTGGTACTCGGCGATCTGGTTTGCCTGCGAGCGGCCGCCGGCGCAACGCAGTCTCGCGACCAGTTTTTCCTGGCTGCCGGCGTCCACCTGCAGGAATTCCGCGATCTCCTCGATGGCTTCCGCGGAACTCACCGTGCACTGGCTCGGCTTGACCTCGCCGGCGACGAGCTTTTCCGCGAACGGCAGGCAGCCGGGCTGCCCGCACGCGCCGCAGTTGGTGCCGGGCAGGAGTTCGTTGGTCCCCTCGATTCGCGGGTCCTCGTCGACCTTGAGGAAGCGCTGCGCGATGGCGAGGATCGTGCCGAAGAACAGGCCGATGCCTACCATGATCGCGGGTGCTACGAGGACGCTGTTCATCAGTTAAACGGTGCCGCGCGAGCCATGAGCTCTTCGAGATTGGGTTCGTTCGGGTTCAGCGGTTTGCCCGGGTGAATGCACTTGGCCGGGCAGATCTCCGCCGCCCGGACGAGATCTTCGTAGGTGCCGGCCGTCGGATCCGTGAGAAACGCCTGCTTGTCGTCGTTGTAGGCGAACATCATCTTGTTGATGCCCATACAGTCGTCGCAGGTCGTGCATGCGGGCGTGTCCAGCCAGGGCTCGTCGAAGCTGAGTTCTTCCTCGGGCTCCTCGGCTTCATCCGGCGCGGCTTCTGCTGCCGCCGGTTCGTCTTCCGCCGGCGCCTCGGTCTCAGCAGGGCGGGCTGCCGGCATCGTGGCGAGCTGCCCTCCGCCGACGACCATGCCGGACAGGTCCGCTCCCATCAGCACGTCGACGAGCTGTCCCATGGCCTCGCCGGCCGCCTCCGACCGAACCGCTTCCAGTTCTTCTGCGTGCTCCTTGCGCAGCTGTTCACGCTCGGCCTCGAGGGCAGCGCGCTGCTCCTCGATGATCCGCTCGATCGCTTCCTCGACGTAGTAGTTCTGGATGCCCGCGAGTTCCTGCAGGGTGTGCCAGTAATTGAGACGGTCACGGCACGCGAATACGAGCGCACGGGATACCACGAGCCTCACGAGTACGCCCTTCTCGTCGATGCCCCAGACGAAGGGAACGCGGCGATCGAGGCCTTCTTCATCCGCTTCGAGGTAGTCGGCCACGGTCACGAGTTCCTTCGATTCGAAGCCCTCGGGCACCATGCGAAAATGTTCGTGGAGTGCCGGCATCAGCAACGCGTAGTCGGCAAACGTGAACGCCAGTTCCATGGTCGTGTCGTCGCCGTCGGCGCCGCGATACTGGAGCGTTTCAATGGGCCAGTCGGCGTCCGGCTGCGGATTGCCGTCGAACCGGAACCGCCTGGCGGCGTGATCGCCGGCGTCCGGGTCGACCAGCAGGAACGGATGCGCGCGGCTCTCGAGCGCCGCGCTGGCGACGAACCACGGCTCGAGAATCGGCTTGCTGGTTTTGGTCTGCGTGCCGCGGTTGACGAGATGCAGGCTGGTGCGGTTGCTGCCGATCGCGCACAGGAACCCGGCCAGCAGCTCCTCGTGGCGGGCCGCCGACGTTTGCGCGACCACGGCCTGCCGGTGACCAATGCCGAAATTCGCGAGTTCGAAGCGGTAGGCGTCGAACGGGCCTTCGCCGGGCTTCACCGCGGGGTTGTCGTAGGCACGGACCCAGGTGAGCACGTGCACGGGCACACGCGAACCAAGCAGGTGCGAGAAGGCCGGCAGCCCGTCGGTCGCCAGGTAATCGGCGGACTCGAGCGCGACGGACCGCGTGACGAGCTGCAGTTCCTCGTCAGAGAATGCCTGCCAGTCGAAACTGGCAAACCAGGAATCGTGCACCGGTGGAT
>Ga0193948_1000004_pt1 | contig 37535 bp, 41 predicted proteins | sample FRT_12_MG_FD_161659 | JGI IMG/M metagenome (GOLD analysis project Ga0193948, IMG submission 161659) | Sediment microbial communities from the Broadkill River, Lewes, Delaware, United States - FRT_1-2_MG | ecosystem: Environmental > Aquatic > Freshwater > River > Sediment | place: USA: Delaware... | reverse complement strand
CGGCTCGGTTTCCGCCACAAGTCCGAACCGGTCGTGCGCGAAAAGGACCCGCACGGGCGCACCATTTACTGGGTGGGTCCTGCAGGCCGCGGCGCGGACTCGGGCGACGGCACGGATTTTAACGCGATCGAGCGGGGCGCGGTCGCGGTAACGCCACTGAAGGTCGATCTCACTCGGCACGATTCCCTGCCGCAGATTACGGACTGGCTGTCCCATGGGTAGCCCGCGAGGCGGTGTCGCCGGGATCGGGATGACGTCCGCGCGCACGCGTGACCGGCTCGTCGAACGCCTGCGAAACCATGGCATTCGATCGGAAGCCGTGTTGAACCAGATTCGCAACGTGCCGCGCCACCTGTTCGTCGACGAAGCGCTCGCGAGCCGCGCGTACGAGGACACGGCGCTGCCGATCGGCCACGGCCAGACGATCAGCCAGCCGTACGTCGTTGCCAAGATGACCGAGGCGCTCCTCGACGGCTTCGAGGGAGAGACGGTGCTGGAGATCGGCACGGGCTGCGGTTACCAGACCGCCGTACTCGCGTCCCTGGTGAAGAAGATCTACTCCGTCGAGCGCATCCCTGAACTACTGCGGAAGACAAAGCAGCGGCTGCGCGATCTCGATATATACAATGTACAGTTCCGGCCTGGCGACGGCTGGCAGGGATGGCCGAAATATTCGCCGTATGACGGTATCATCGTCGCCGCGGCGGCACCGGTGGTGCCGGAGCGGTTGCTCGAGCAGCTGGCGCCGGGTGGGCGCCTGGTCATGCCGGTGGGTGCGCCGGGTTACCAGGAACTCTTGCTGGTCACGCGGCAGCGCGACCACTTCGAGCAAAAATCGCTGGGCGGTGTGAGTTTTGTGCCGCTCGTTCACGATTAAAATTAGACTTTTTAATATGTTACAACATATTTATTATGTTGGTTCTGCTGTGCAGACGACAAAGGACAGGTAGCCAGGATGGCCTTATTCGGACCCCTTTACGATCGTGTCATGCGCTGGTCGCGGCATCCGCACGCCGAGTGGTATCTCGGCGCGATGAGTTTCGCGGAATCGTCGTTTTTCCCGATACCGGTCGACGTGATGCTCGCGCCGATGTGCATGGCGAGGCCGGAGCGATCCTGGCGTTATGCGCTCAACGCCTCGCTGCTGTCGGTCGCCGGCGGGATCGCCGGTTACGCGATCGGGCTCGTGGCCTTCGAGGCCATCGAACCGTGGTTGCGGGAGTCGCATTACTGGAGCGCCTACGAGACGGCGCGAGTCTGGTTCGATTCCTACGGTTTCTGGACCGTGTTCGTCGCCGGTTTTTCGCCCATTCCCTACAAGGTATTCACGATTGCCGCCGGGGTCGCGGTGCTGAATTTCCCGGCGTTCGTCCTTGCCTCGATCATCGGCCGCGGCGCACGGTTCTTCCTCGTCGCGGGCGTCGTCAAGTATGCCGGCGTCAGGCTCGAAGCCACGCTGCTCCGTTATATCGAGCGCATCGGCTGGGGCGTGGTCGTCTTCAGCGGCGTCGTCATCGCGTATCTCATGGCGCGGGGGTAATGCGCGCGCACATCGTCCCGGGGTTGCTTGCCATGTTGTTGCTTGCGGCGTGCGGTTCGGGCGCCGGCTGGCAGGCGAAGCCCGAGCAGCACATCGTGCGCAAGGGCGAGACCCTGTTTTCGATCGCGTGGCGATATGGCAAGGACCCGACTGACGTTGCCCGCTGGAACAGCCTCGGCGACGGTTCGCTAATCTATCCCGGCCAGGTCATACGCCTGACGCCACCGTCCGGCGCAAGCCAGCGCAGCACCTCGTCCCGCACGACGGGCCGGCAATCGCTGCCGTCGATTCCGGCGCAACCACCGCCGCCGTGGACCTGGCCCACCCGCGGCAAGGTCGCCGTCGAATTTGGCGGGAAACCGGGCAGCGGAACCGGCGTACTGATCGACGGCAGGGCCGGCCAGGCCATTGTCGCCGCGGCTTCCGGCCGGGTGGTCTACGCGGGCGGTGGACTGATCGGCTACGGTCAGCTTATTATTCTCAAACATAACGACACCTTCCTGAGTGCCTACGGGCACAACGCGAAATTGCTGGTCAAGGAGGGACAGGGTGTCCGCAAGGGCCAGCAAATCGCGACCATGGGGGAGGGGCCGGAACGGAAGCCGCGACTGCATTTTGAAATCAGGCGCAACGGCGAGCCGGTTAACCCGCGGCAGTATTTGCCCGCGAGATAATTCGACTGACACCTGATTCTCCGCATCGCGCTTCCAGCGAGGGAGAACCAGCGAGTGCCGAAGCCGCAATCGCCCGACGACACGCGGAAGCAGCCACCCGGTAACGGTGCGGCCGCTGCACGCCTGCACGATGCCACGCGCCTTTATCTCTCGGAGATCGGCGCGTCGCCACTGCTGACGGCAGACGAGGAAAAGAAGTTTGCGCGGCTGGCGATAAAGGGCGACGAGTCGGCGCGGCAACGGATGATCGAGAGCAACCTGCGCCTTGTCGTCAAGATATCCCGCCGTTACATCAACCGCGGCCTGCCGCTGCTCGACCTGATCGAGGAGGGCAATCTCGGCCTCATTCACGCCGTAGAGAAATTCGATCCGGAGCGCGGCTTCCGCTTCTCGACCTACGCGACCTGGTGGATTCGCCAGACCATCGAGCGGGCGATCATGAACCAGTCCGGATCGGTACGACTGCCGATCCACGTCATCAAGGACATCAACACCTGCCTGCGGGCGGCCCGCAGCATTCGCCAGTCGCAGGAACGGGAACCCTCCGTCACGGACATTGCCAGGTACCTGCAGCGCGACGTTGCTGACGTCGGGCGCCTGATGGCGCTGCACGAACGTGTGACGCTGCAATCGGGGAACGTCGACGAATTCGGTTCAGGGCCGATTGATCGCCTGCGCGCGAGGCGCGAATCGGAACCGCCCCGACGGGCGCAAAAAGACGACCTCAACGACATCGTCGATCGCTGGGTCTGCGAACTGAGCGCGAAGCAGCGCGAGGTCGTGGAGCGCCGCTTCGGCCTGCATGGTTACCGCCGCGAGACCCTGGAGCGCATCGGTGAGGAAATCGGCGTGACGCGCGAGCGGGTGCGGCAGATCCAGCTCGAGGCACTCCGCAACCTGCGGACCATGATGGAGAGTAACGGCATCTCCGGTGATGCCATTCTCGATTGATCTAGAGGTAAAGCACGGCCGCCAGGCGACGGCCTTCTCCGGCCAGCACGTTGAAGGTTCGCGCAGCGGCCGCCGTGTCCATGACTTCAAGCCCGATGCGGCGCCGTGCAAACGCGAATGTCAGTTCGCGTGGCGGGAAAACCGTGCGCTCGCCGGTGCCGAGCAGAACGAGTTCCGGTTCATGCTCGAGCAGCACCTCGAAATGCGACACGGCCAGTTCCGCGAGGGGCGGCGGTGTGAAGTTCTCCACCAGTCCATCGGGCATCAGCGCGATCGTGCGGGTGTAGCGCTCATTGCCCACGACGATGGCATCGCCGGATACCCGGCGGATCGTCGCTGTTGAAGAAATTTCTCGCGTAAACTTCAAATCCTGTTTCCGTTACCATCCCGCTTTCGCGCCATCATAGCGAATAGCGAGATCGGACCCAAAAGCGTGCTCCAATCCCATGACAATCCGGATGCCGTCGTGCTCCTGCCGCCGCTGCGTGGCCGGGTGCGCGAGCGCACGCTCCTGCGCTGGCTGTCGCAGGGCCGGCTCGAGGAAGTTCGGGCGCCAGTCGATTTTCTCGCCGAGATCCTGCGGCTGCTGGGCCGGGACTATCCGCGGGAGGGCCTGGCCGCGCTGCGCATGTGGGGGCAGACCGGCGACCGGCCCAGCACGTGGATTGCCGCCGCGGACCCGGTTTACATGGAGCCGCAGATCGATCGACTGTTCCTGCACGTGCCTGGGCCGGGGGACGTCAGCAAGCCCGAGCTGCGCAGCCTGTTCGACGCGCTGCAGGCAACCCTGGGCGACGACGGTTCACTCGGTTTCGCGCGGCTCGGCCGCTGCGGCTATATCCGCTCGGAGCGGCCGATGGTGACGTCGGCCACACCGGCGGCCGCGCTGGACAAGCAGAATCCAGATGGCTCGCTGCCGCCGGCCGACACGGCTGCCGATACGCTCAACCTGATTTCGGAGATCGAGATGACGCTGCACGCGCAGCCGATCAATGCAGAGCGTCTGTCACGCGGCCAGCCGCCGGTGAATTCCCTGTGGATATGGGGTGGCGGTTATGCGCCGCAGCCGAGCAGGGTGCCGGTGCCACCCTTGTATTCCGACGAGCCTTTGCTGCGCGGTTACTGGGAGAGCGTATCGGGCAAAGTCGATGGATGGCCGGCCACGATCCGGGCTTGTCTCGACGCCGCGCCGGCCGGATTCGTCGCGAGCGTATCGTCCGCGCAGGACGGAGACGCCACGCTCGACAACGAGCTTGCGGCCCTGCGCGACGCATTGCGAGCGGGAAGACTGGCGCGCGTCGTGCTCATATCAGCAGACGGGCTCCGCATATTCCTGCATCGATCCGACCGCTTGCGGGTCTGGCGCCGTATTGCTCCGTTGCTGCAGGAGCCCGCGACATGAGCGCAAGCCGGCCCGTCGTCGCCCGGCCGGCGCCCGATCCACAGGTGCTTGCCGCCCTGTCGGAACTGGACCCGATAAACGCGCGGCTGTTCGCTGTGCGCGGGGTCTCGGATCCCGGGCAGCTGGACTATGCCCTGTCCTGCCTTGCCCCGGTCAGCCTGCTTGAAAACATCGACGCCGCAGTCGACCTGCTGATCGCGAAACGCGATGCGCGGATAACGGTGGTCGGCGATTTCGACGTGGACGGCGCGACCAGCGCCGCACTGATGCTGCGTTGCCTGCGCGAATTCGGGTTCGCGGACGTCGAGTATCTCGTGCCGAACCGCTTCGAGTTCGGCTATGGGCTGAGCCCGGAAATCGTGCGTGTCGCAGCCGACAATTCCCCCGGGCTCCTGGTCACTGTCGACAACGGTATCTCGAGCCTCGCGGGCGTGGAGGAGGCGAACAGGCTGGGCATACCAGTGCTGGTTACGGATCATCACCTGCCCGGGAATGAAATGCCCGATGCGGCCGTGATCGTCAATCCGAATCTCCCCGGCAGTCGCTTCCCGAGCCGCAACCTGGCGGGCGTGGGCGTCGCGTTCTATCTGATGGCCGCGCTGGGGCACAGGCTGGGGCGCGAGGGGCGGAAGGACGCTGCGCGCGTCCCGTCACGGTATCTCGACCTCGTGGCACTGGGCACCGTAGCGGACGTCGTGCCGCTCGATCACAACAACCGTGTGCTCGTCGATCAGGGCCTGCGGCGCATTCGCGCGGGCAAGACGGTGCCGGGGATAGAGGCGCTGCTGCGGCAGTCCGGCCGCCAGCTTGCGAGAACGGTCAGTGCCGATCTCGGCTTCGTGGCCGGCCCCAGGATCAATGCCGCCGGACGCCTCGAGGATATCTCCATCGGCATCGAGTGCCTGCTGACGGACGATATGAGCACGGCGCTGCATCACGCCGCGATACTGGACCAGATCAACGGTGAGCGCCGCGAGATCGAATCGACAATGCGGGAACAGGCCTTCGCTTATGTGGAGCAGATGGATGCGCGCGACCTGCCGGCCTGCGTCTGCGTCTACGATGAGTCCTGGCACCAGGGCGTGGTAGGACTGGTTGCAGCGCGGTTGAAGGAGCGCTGCCATCGGCCGTCGATCGCATTTGCACGCGAATCGGATACGCTGCTCAAGGGTTCGGCGCGTTCGATTCAGGGCGTTCATGTGCGCGACCTTCTCGAGGCCGTACACGCGGCCGATCCCGATGTCATGGTCAAGTTCGGCGGCCACGCAATGGCGGCCGGCCTCACCATCCCGGAAACGCATTACGGCTCCTTCAGGCGGCTCGTGTCCGAGCAGCTAAAACGCCTGTATCCGTCGGCCGACTTCAGCGGTGCGATTGTGAGTGACGGCGCATTGCCGGAGAGGGCTTTGAATCTCGAGACTGCGCGCAGGCTGCGTGAAGCCGGTCCCTGGGGAGCAGGCTTTCCGGAGCCCGTCTGGAGCGGCGATTTCGAAGTTGTCGAGCAGCGGACGGTCGGCGAGAAACATCTCAAACTGCGGGTAAGGCCGGCGGACGGCGGTCACGTCGTCGATGCCATCGCGTTCAACCAGGCAGGACCCGCCTGGCGCGGCGTCGTGCAGCTGGCGTACCGCCTGGACGTCAACGAATACCGTGGCGTCGAATCCGCACAGCTCGTGGTTGAACAGATCGCGCCCGTACAATCGCGTGGCCCGTGCTAATATCGCGCGTTTTCCGCGCCCCGGTGCGCCCTGGATCAAAGCAACATGGAAACGAGTCAGATCAAACAGTCGATAACGGATCTCACTGAACGCGCGGACGCGTTGAGGAGGTATCTTTGACTACGATCAGAAGGCGGAAAGGCTGACCGAGGTTCAGCGCGAGCTGGAACAGCCGAACGTCTGGGACGAGCCCGAGCGCGCGCAGGCACTCGGCCAGGAGCGGGCAAGGCTGGAGCAGATCGTCGTCGGGCTTGACGAAATCACGAATGGTCTCAGCGATGCAGACGAGTTGCTGACGCTTGCCATCGAGGAGGATGACGCGGCGACGGCAACCGAAGTGGAACGCGATTTGCGGAGCTTCGAGACGCGTGTCGAGGGCCTGGAATTCCGGCGCATGTTCTCCGGCGAAATGGACGCCAACAACGCCTACCTCGATATCCAGTCTGGTGCCGGCGGCACCGAGGCGCAAGACTGGGCGGAAATGCTCCTCCGGATGTATCTGCGCTGGGCCGAGGCGCACGAATTCAAGGCTGAAGTCATCGAGGCTTCTGCCGGCGAAGTTGCAGGAATAAAAAGTGCGACCGTGCACATCGTTGGTGAGTACGCCTATGGCTGGATGCGCACCGAGACCGGCGTGCACCGGCTGGTGCGCAAGTCACCATTCGATTCGGGTAATCGCCGCCACACGTCGTTCGCGTCGGTGTTCGTTTCGCCGGAGGTGGACGACGACATCGATATCGAGGTGGATCCGTCCGACCTTCGGATCGACGTCTACCGCGCGAGCGGTGCGGGCGGCCAGCACGTAAACCGCACCGAGTCCGCCGTGCGTATAACGCATCTGCCGACGAACACCGTCGTGCAGTGCCAGAACGATCGGTCGCAGCACAAGAACAAGGCGACGGCGATGAACCAGCTCAAGGCCAAGCTCTACGAACTCGAGCTGCAGAATCGGCGCGCGGAGGCGTCCGCGGTCGAGGAAAGCAAGGCCGATGTCGGCTGGGGAAGCCAGATTCGTTCCTACGTTCTCGATCAAAGTCGTATCAAGGATTTGCGAACCGGGGTCGAAACCGGTAACACTCAGGCCGTCCTCGATGGCGGGCTGGACAGCTTCATCGAGGCAAGTCTCAAGCAAGGACTCTAGGCATCGTGGCGGACAAACATCCACAGGACGAAAACAAACTCATCGCCGAGCGGCGCGGCAAGCTCGAGGCATTGCGCGAGCATGGCAATCCTTTCCCGAACGACTTTCATCGCAATGCGCTGGCGGACGAGCTGCACCATATGTATGGCGCGCACGACAACGAGACGCTGGAGCAAGAGCAGGTCACGGTCGCCGTCGCCGGGCGCATGATGGCCAAGCGGGTCATGGGCAAGGCGAGCTTCATAAAGCTCGCCGACCGCTCCGGCCAGATCCAGGTGCGCCTCGAGCGGGACCTCCTGCCTGAAGGCGTCTACCAGGATTTCAAGAAATGGGATGTCGGCGATATCCTCGGTGCAAGCGGTGAACTGTTTCGCACCAATACCGGCGAACTGACCGTGCGTGCCGACGAGGTGCGGCTGCTCACCAAGTCATTGCGGCCGTTGCCCGAAAAGTTTCATGGCCTTGCTGACCAGGAAATTCGTTACCGGCAGCGCTACGTCGACCTGATCATGAACGAAAAGAGCCGCGAGGTTTTCCGCACCCGTTCCGAGATCGTTGCGTATATTCGCGCGTTCCTCGACTCGCAGGATTTCCTCGAGGTCGAAACCCCGATGATGCAGACGACGCCCGGCGGCGCCATAGCCCGGCCGTTTACGACGCACCACAATGCGCTGGACATGCAGCTATACCTGCGAATTGCGCCCGAGCTGAACCTCAAGCGACTCATCGTGGGCGGGTTCGAGCGCGTGTACGAAGTCAATCGCAATTTCAGGAACGAAGGCGTCTCCACCCAGCACAATCCCGAGTTCACCATGATGGAGGCGTACCGGGCGTTCGCGGACTACAACGACTGGATGGATTCCACCGAGGCGATGTTGCACGGTATGGCGGATGCCGTGAACGGGAACACGGTCATCAACTACCAGGGCGAGGCGTACGATTTCGGCAAGCCGTTCGCGCGCCTGACGGTCGAAGAGGCGATAGCGACGCACAATCCCGATTTCGACATGTCAAAAATTCGCGATCGTGACTACCTGGCCGGCTGGTGCGAGAAACTCGGTGCGCGAGTCGAGGACAGCTATGGTGAAGGCAAGCTTCAGACGGAGATCTTCGACCAGACCTGCGAGGCGAAGCTGCGCGAGCCGACGTTCATTACGCAGTATCCCGCCGAGGTGTCGCCCCTGGCGCGCAAGAATGACGACGATCCGTTCGTTACCGATCGATTCGAGCTATTCATCGCCGGCCGCGAAATCGCAAACGGTTTCTCAGAGCTGAATGATCCGGAAGAACAGGCCGAGCGGTTTCGTGCGCAGGCCGCAAATCGTGATGCCGGCGACGACGAAGCCATGGCGTTCGATTACGATTACATCCGTGCGCTGGAATACGGCATGCCGCCGACCGCCGGCATCGGCGTCGGCATCGATCGACTCGTTATGCTGTTCACGGATTCGCCGTCGATTCGCGATGTATTGCTGTTCCCGCACATGAGGCCGGAAGTGTTCGAGTAAGCGCGCTGTTTTTCGAGCACAGGCGCCCGAATGTCTTAGTGGCGCTAGGTGAAGACGAGTGCGCCGACGGTCAGCAGCACAGCCCAGATGGCCAGGCTGAATGCGAGCCCGCTCCTCAGGCCCTGGATGACATCACCCTCACGCGTATCGTACCGATCGGCTCGTGGTATGTGGTTCGCGGACACAGCCTCGTTGACGGCAGCGAACCTGGCTGGTTCGCCGGAAACTGACTCCCCTGATCGACAGTCGTCCATATATCGCCCCTTCGTTATTTTGTTGCGAGCCGTCCTCAACAATGGGCTGCACTCGCTTATTTTTTAAGCATTTTAGCCATGTTTCGGGGGGCGAGGCAAGTTATGTCAAAAGACCGCTTGCCGCGCCGCTAGGCGTAGTCCAGTGGTACGTGCCGGATCTCGACGCCATCAATAAAAAGTGCTTCGTCCGCTTTTTCGGACGGGATAACGGCAAGCAGGTCGGTGCCGATTGCGTTCAGAACTTCGCCGATATCTCGCTCGCCGTCCGATACCTTGTCGCCGGCCGATACCGGCTGCGCGGACTCGAAACGGTGGGTGCGGCGTTTGCTGCTTCCGCGGTAGTGAGTGCGTGCCACGATTTCCTGGCCCGGATAACAGCCCTTGTCGAAGCTAACCGCCCCGATGAGATCCAGGTTCAGCATGTGTGGCGTGAACTCTTCCGACTGCGCCCGCCAGACTTCCGGAATACCGGCACGCAGATTTGCGAGTAGCCAGTCGTCTGCGCTGGACCGGATGCCGAGATCGTCCGACGACGCCGCGGCAGGCTCGAGTTCGACCCGGGAGCGGAAGCGGAACATCGTGAGCCGCTTCAGGACGGGCTCCGCAAGTTCCGCCGGCAGCAGTATCTGGTAGCCAGCCTCGCGACGGTGAATGCGCATGATGCAGATCACGCGGCCCTTCGGATTGCACCAGGCGGAAAGCAGTTCCACACGCTCCTCGAGCAGACGCAGGTCATTGGACAGTTGCGCCTGCAAGAAATCGAACGCATCAGGTCCGGAGGCGAGGATCTTCGAATAGGGGAACTCGGACATAGAATTACGATTGTAACTACTTGCAGGGTTCACATCGACTTATGCAGGTGCGGAAGTTGTCTGGCATACTTCGGCCCATGAGCAAGACCGACCCGTCCAGTAACGAGAATCTCAGCGAGTCCGGTGCCGACGAGGCTACCGAAGATACGCAGCCTTCCGAGGACCGGCCGAAGGAAATCGGCGGTCGCAAGGGACCGGATCCGACCCGCTATGGTGACTGGGAGAAGGGCGGTCGTTGCATCGATTTCTGAATGAAGAAGCTACGCGTATGAGTAATTCCGGCAGACCCCTGTCGCCACACCTGTCGATCTATCGATGGCCGATCACCATGGTGCTTTCGATCCTGCACCGCATGACCGGCGTGGCAATGTCCATAGGCCTCGTCGTACTGGCCGCCTGGCTGATGCAGGCTGCCGCGGGACCGGAAGCTTACCTGGGATTCACGACGACCATGTCGACGTTCATCGGCAAGCTGTTCCTGGTAGCCTGGAGCTTCGCTTTCTTCTTCCATGCGGCTAACGGCATTCGCCACCTCGTGTGGGACACCGGGCGCGGTTTCGACAAGCGGCAAGCGGACCGGTCGGCATGGATCGTGGTCGCCTTCGCGGCACTTGCGACCGCGGCCTTCTGGTGGGCAGCGACATGAGCCTGAAAACACCGCTGGGCCGGGTCCTGGGCCTCGGCAGCGCGAAAGAAGGCACGGACCACTGGTGGGGACAGCGCGTTTCCGCCGTCGCGATGATTGTACTCGGCAGCTGGTTCGTTTACTCCTTGCTGAGGCTGGACAGCCTGACCTACCTGGACGTCATTCGATTCATCGGTGTGCCATTGAACGCGGTCCTGCTGTCGCTGCTGTCGCTCACACTCGCTTATCATTCCTATCTCGGTGTGCAGGTGGTCATTGAAGACTACGTGCACGCGCCGGGCACCAAGGTCGTGTCCCTGCTGCTGTCGCGCTTTGCGCATGTTTTTGTCGCGATCGCGGCCGTATACGCGATCCTTGTCATCGGAATCGGTTCATGAGCGATTACGAATTTATCGACCACAGTTACGACGTCGTTGTCATCGGCGCGGGCGGCGCCGGGCTGCGTGCGACCTTCGGTCTGGCACAGGCGGGTTTCGACACGGCCTGCATCACCAAGGTATTCCCGACGCGCAGCCATACCGTTGCGGCGCAGGGCGGCATCAGCGCCGCGCTCGGCAATATGGGCGAGGACGACTGGCGCTGGCACATGTACGACACCATCAAGGGATCCGACTGGCTCGGCGACCAGGATGCGATCGAGTACATGTGCAAGGAAGCGCCCGATGCCGTCATCGAACTCGAACATTACGGCGTCCCGTTTTCGCGCACCGAAGACGGCCGCATCTACCAGCGGCCGTTCGGCGGCATGACGACGCATTTCGGTGAGGGCACGGCGCAGCGTACCTGCGCTGCAGCCGACCGGACCGGCCACGCGATGCTGCACACGCTGTACCAGCAATCGCTCAAGCACGACGCCGAGTTCTACATTGAATATTTCGCGGTCGACCTGATCATGGAGGACGGCGCCTGCCGCGGCGTCGTTGCGATCGACCTCGCGACGGGACGACTGCACCGCTTCCGGTCCCACCAGGTTATTCTCGCGACGGGCGGTTACGGGCGCACGTATTTCTCCTGCACCTCCGCTCATACCTGTACGGGCGACGGCAACGCAATGATCCTGCGTGCGGGGCTGCCGCTGCAGGACATGGAGTTCGTGCAATTCCACCCGACGGGTATCTACGGTGCGGGCTGCCTCATCACCGAAGGCGTGCGTGGCGAAGGCGGCTATCTCACCAATTCGGACGGCGAGCGCTTCATGGAGCGCTACGCGCCCAATGCAAAAGACCTCGCGTCGCGCGACGTGGTCAGCCGCTCGATGACGATCGAGATCCGCGAAGGTAGAGGAGTAGGTCCCGAGTCCGATCATATTCACCTGCATCTCGAGCACCTCGGTGCAGAGGTCATCGAGGAGCGCCTGCCGGGTATCGCCGAAACGGCAAAGATCTTCTCGGGCGTGGACGTCACGAAAGAGCCGATACCGGTGCTGCCGACGGTGCACTACAACATGGGCGGGATTCCCGCGATCTTCACCGGCGAGGTCGTAACCCTGAAAGACGGCGACCCCGAGTCAGTCGTTCCCGGGCTCATGGCTGCCGGTGAGGCTGCCTGCGTTTCGGTGCACGGCGCAAACCGGCTTGGCTCCAATTCCCTGCTCGATCTCGTCGTTTTCGGGCGCGCTACCGCGCAGCACTGCGCCGAGACGATGAAACCCGGCGCGAGACACAAGCCGCTGGGCGCAGACGCCGGTCAGAACAGCGTGGAGCGGATAGACAGGTTGCGCAACGCGCAGGGCAGCCGCTCGACCGCCGAGATTCGCCTGGAGATGCAGCGCACCATGCAAAACCATGCGGCCGTGTTCCGCACCGGTGAGGTGCTGAATGAGGGTGTTGAGAAGCTCAGGCAGACCTTTGCATCTTTCGCCGACGTGCGGGTCTCGGACCGGTCGCTGATCTGGAATACGGATCTCGTCGAGACCATGGAGCTCGAAAATCTGCTACTGAACGCCGCTGCAACGATCGAGTCGGCAGCAAACCGCCTCGAAAGTCGCGGCGCGCACGCGCGCGAGGATTACCCCGACCGCGATGACGAAAACTGGATGAAACATACATTTGCATGGGTCGATGGCGACGGCGCCGTCCGTTTCGAATACCGGCCGGTGCACCAGGAAACATTGACCGACGAAGTCGAGAAGGTGCCGCCCAAGGCACGCGTGTACTAGGAGACCACCACTTGGCCGAGTTCAGACTGCCACCGAATTCCAGAATCAAGAAAGGCAAGCATTTTGCGGCGCCCAACGGCGCCGGCAATGTCAGGCGCTTTGCCGTATACCGTTACGATCCGGACAGCGGCGAGAACCCGCGCATCGATACCTACGAGGTGGACCTGGACAGTTGCGGCCCCATGGTGCTCGACGCGCTGATCAAGATAAAAAACGAGATCGACCCGACGCTGACCTTCAGGCGTTCCTGCCGGGAGGGCATCTGTGGCTCCTGCGCCATGAACATCGACGGCGGGAACACGCTGGCCTGCACGCGCGCCATCGATGCCGTGAAAGGCGACGTGAGGATCTACCCGCTGCCGCACATGCCTGTCGTCAAAGACCTGGTGCCCGACCTGACCAACTTCTACGCCCAGTATGCGTCCATAAAGCCATGGCTGCAGGCGCGCACGCCGCCGCCGCCGGATCGCGAGCGGCTGCAAAGCAAGGAAGACCAGGAACTCATTAACGAGCCGGCTGCCTGCATACTCTGCGCCTGCTGTTCGACCAGTTGCCCGAGCTACTGGTGGAACAGCGACCGCTATCTCGGACCGGCGGCGCTGCTGGCCGCCTATCGCTGGCTGGTCGACAGCCGTGACGAGGCAACCGGCGAACGCCTCGATCAGCTCGAGGACCCGTTCCGCCTGTACCGATGTCACACGATCATGAACTGCACCCAGACCTGCCCGAAGGAACTGAATCCGGCGCAGGCGATCGCCGAGACGAAGAAGATGCTGGCGGAGCGCAGGCATTAACAAGTCGCGGCTGCGCTGGCAGTGCCGGCGGGGCATGAAAGAGCTCGATCAGCTGCTGACGGGCTATCTCGACGCAGGCTACGAGGCTGCCACCGACGACGATAAAGCGGCATTCCACGCGCTTTTGGAGCTTTCCGATCCGGAACTCGCGGGCTATCTGTTACAGCGCCAGGAGCCCGGGTCCGAAATCATTGCACGCGGCATCGACATCATTCTCCGCCGACATCGCGCCTGATGCGCGCCTGCGTCGCCTCGTCCTGCTGAGCGGCGCCCTGTTGTTCCTGGCCGGTCTCGCATGCGTAATCCTGCTGGCCGTTTCCACCGGCCTCAAAGGGCTCATTACCCTGATCTGGGTTTGTATTTGCGGCTACGAATGGCTGGCGTTCCGGCACGGATATGCCACGGGCGGGGTCCTGCGCATCGCAGCCGGCGGGTCCGTCGACAGGCAATGCAGTGACGGCACCTGGCAACCCGCGAGGCTGTGCCCGGGCAGCCTGGTCATGCCGCGGTTTGCCTGGTTGCGGGTGGCGCCGGCCGGTGCGAGGCCGTATGCCGAACTCGTCATTGCTGCGGGGCACGAAACCGAGGACTGGCGCCGCTTGCAGGTCATCTGGCGGCACATTGGAGCCGCCTGACGAAGCTGCTACCATGCCGAAGCTGTGAAATTGGCGAGCAATACTCGCCGGTAGCAGCGGACCGGCACACATATTCGAAAATATTCACAAAATGACCGCTGAAATATCAGAACTTTTAATGGCCGTGCCGGTCTATCCGGACAACGATCGAGCACGCCCAGAGACCGGCAGGACGCGACCGAATGTCGAATGAATCGACGGACGCCAAGCTGGTCAAACGGGTCCAGAAAGGGGACAAAGGCGCGTTCGACCTGCTGGTTCTGAAATACCAGCACAAGATTGTGAACCTGGTGATGCGATACGTGCGTGACCCGGAGCAGGCGCTGGACATAACCCAGGAGGCCTTTATCAAGGCTTACCGGGCTCTGCCGCGATTTCGCGGCGACAGCGCGTTTTACACGTGGCTTTATCGGATAGCCGTGAATACCGCGAAGAATCACCTGGCGGCACAGCGACGACGGCCCATGGACGTGGAGCTCGACCTGCAGGACCCGGAGCAGTACGACCTGCACGCGAGACTGAAGGAAACGGACACCCCGGAGGGTGTCACGCAGAGTCAGGAGTTGCAGCGAGCCCTGGAAAAGGCCATCGCAGCACTGCCGGATGACCTGCGGACGGCGATCATCCTGCGAGAACTGGATGGCATGAGTTACGAGGAAATCGCACAGACGATGGAATGCCCCGTCGGTACCGTGCGATCGCGAATTTTCAGGGCACGCGACGCTATTAGTAAAAAAGTCGGTTCCCTGATACGTTAGAAAGAGGGGCTTTGCCCCGGCGGGTGGAACATGAACGAAGCAATAAGAATGCAGGTGTCGGCCTTCGTCGACGGCGAGCTGCCTGAGAATGAGGCCGATCTCCTGGTTCGGCGACTGAGCCAGGATTCTCATTTGCGACAGCAGGTCTCGGAGTACCTGGCCATCGGCCGCATCATGCGGGGCGAGTACAGCGTGCAGGGCAGCGACGCTTTGCGCGAGCGTATCGCAGCGGAGCTCGACGCAGGACAGCTGCAGGAGCCGGCCGATACCGTCGCCGCGAACCAGCCGTCCCGTTACGCTCGGCCCGCCGCTGGCGCCGCGATTGCCGCCACCGTCGCGCTCGTGGCCATATTCGGACTCGGGCGTGTCGCCGACGTCGATACCGGAGTCCCGGCCACGGCGGTCGTTGCAGACGAGGCCGTGTCCGAAACCGTGCCGACCATGTCCGACGACGAGCTGCGCCGCCTGATGATTCTTCACGGCGACGGTTCCAACAGCTTCTCGACGCGTGTGACCTCGTTGCAGATGCGGGCGGAAGAGCTCGCCGAGGAGGCTACCGCCGAAGAGCCCGGGACGGACGAAGAGAACGTCGTGACCGAGCCGGTGATCAGTCAGCCATAATGCTCACTCACACGCAGACATCCAAAGCCGCAGCATGCATCGTATTCTGCGGCTTTTTCTCTGGGCCGCAGGCGATCGCGGAACAACCATCGACGCCGCAGGACTGGATCGACCGCATGGGTAACGCGGTTCAGGTCACCAACTACGCGGGCACGGTCGTGCGGGTGCGTGACGGCAAGGTCGATACTTTCAAGGTCGTGCACACTGTGACGGACGGCGTCGTTCGTGAGAAAGTCGTCATCCAGGACGGCAACGGGCTCGAGATCATCCGCAACGGCAACGAGGTGCATTGCATTCTTCCGGACCGTGAATCGGTGCTGGTCGAGGAATGGAACAACCAGAGTACGCTGTTCTCGACCCTGCCTTCGAGCGACATCCGTTTCGGCAACGAGTACGACGTTCTCATCAAGGATTTCGAGCGCGTGGCCGGCCGCAAGTCGGCGAAGCTCGCGATCCTGCCTCATGACAATTACCGCTACGGTTACCGAATCTGGCTCGACACTGAGACGGGATTCCCGCTCCAGACGCAGCTGATCGGCGACGACAATCGGCCCCTCGAGCACGTCAAGTTTGCCGATATCAGCATTGAGCAGGACATCCGGTCGAGCGCCCTGGTTTCGTCCTACAGCACGGACAACTGGAAGTGGTATGCGGAACCCCGCCTGACGATAAACCGGGAAGTGCAGAGCGAGTGGGTTGCGGACGAGGCTCCATCGGGGTTCCGTGTCGTGTCAACGCAGCAAAAGATTCTGCCGGACGTCGATGATCCGCTGACACACATCGTTTACAGCGATGGTCTTGTCACCGTATCGGTATTTATCTCGCCGGTAACCGATGCGAAGAAGCCCAGGCGCTCGAGTGTCGGTGCGTCCAACTCCTACAGCACGGTCATCGGCGAATACCGCGTTACGGCGGTGGGCCAGGTGCCGCAGGTCACCGTGGAGCAAATCGCCAAATCCATGCGGCAGAGCCAGTAGGCGCGCATAATCGTTCAACACGGACCGGTTGGGCCGGTATCAGCTCATGAAGGACCCACAAGGCACCATTGTTGAAATCGTCAGGGATTCCCGCGGCGTCACCGCAATCGTCGATGTCGACGCCGAGGCCGTCTGCGCCCGGTGCGCGTCCGGGCGCGGTTGCGGCGCAGGTATTTTCGGGGCCCGCACGGGCAGGCGCCGCATCGACATCGCGGTTGGCAAGAACCTGGAGCTCGGCGAAGGCGACATCGTGGACATCCAGCTGGCGCCGCGGAACGTGCTTGGCGCCGCGCTGATCGTCTACGGCTTGCCCCTGGCAGGGGCGGCGGCCGCTGCAGCGCTGGCCTTCGCGATGTCCCTCGGGGACGCCGGGGCTGCCACGATGGCGCTCGGTGGCCTGGCCGGCGGCGTGCTGATCGGCCGGCGCCGGCTGCGGGACGATGCCTGCCTGGCGCGTTTCACGCCGGTGGTCTCGCGACGTATTGCGCCGGACCTGTAATTCCGTGAAGCCGACTCTTTACGTTTATAGCCGGCGCGGCTGTCATCTCTGCGACGTGCTCCTCGAAGAACTATTACCCCTCGTCGGCGGCCGTTTCGACGTCGAAGTCCGCGATATCGACAGCCGCTCCGACTGGAAAGAACGCTTCAACGTGCGGATACCGGTCGTGGAGTTCGAGGGTGAGATCGTGTGCCAGTATCGCCTGGACCAGCCGGCGATCGATGCCATACTGGCCCGCTACCCGTAACCCGGTATACTCCGCCGGTTTACGCGGCGCCAGCGAAGTCAGCATTACATGGACCACATCCGAAACTTTTCAATTATTGCCCATATCGACCACGGCAAGTCGACGCTGGCGGACCGGTTTATCCAGCTTTGCGGCGGGCTTGAGGAACGTGAGATGGCCGCGCAGGTGCTCGACTCCATGGATCTCGAGCGGGAGCGCGGTATCACGATCAAGGCCCAGAGCGTCTCTCTCGACTACACGGCGGCAGACGGCAGGACCTACCAGCTGAACTTCATCGATACGCCTGGCCACGTCGATTTCTCCTACGAGGTATCGCGGTCGCTCGCGGCCTGTGAGGGCGCATTGCTGGTGGTCGACGCCGCACAGGGTGTCGAGGCACAGAGCGTGGCCAACTGCGTAACGGCCATCGACCAGGGGCTCGAGGTGCTGCCGGTACTCAACAAGATCGATTTGCCGGCTGCGGAGCCCGATCGTGTCATGGCTGAAATCGAGGACATCATCGGCATCGAAGCACACGACGCGATGAGGACGAGTGCCAAGACCGGCGAGGGCGTTGCCGAGCTGCTCGAGGCGATCGTGCAGCGAATCCCGCCGCCGGCCGGTGATCCGGAGGCGCCACTGCAGGCCTTGATCATCGACTCCTGGTTCGACAATTACGTCGGCGTCGTGTCGCTCGTGCGCGTAATGAACGGCAGCCTGTCCAAGGGCAGCAAGATAACGGTGATGTCGACAGGCGTATCTTACAATGCGGATCGTGTCGGCAGCTTCACGCCGAAGATGACGGACCGGGGCGAGCTGTGCACGGGCGAGGTCGGCTTCGTGATTGCAGGCATCAAGGACATCTTCGGTGCACCGGTGGGTGACACATTGACCGCGACACGGGCGCCCTGCGAAAAGCCGTTGCCGGGATTCAAACAGGTGCAACCGCGGGTATTTGCAGGACTGTTCCCCATACTGTCAGACGATTACGAGAACTTCCGCGAGGCGTTGCACAAGCTTCGCCTCAACGACGCTGCGCTGCATTTCGAGCCGGAGACCTCCGCCGCGCTGGGCTTCGGCTTTCGTTGCGGATTCCTCGGCATGCTGCACATGGAGATCGTGCAGGAACGGCTGGAGCGCGAATACGACCTCGAGCTGATAACCACGGCGCCCACCGTGGTTTTCGAGGTCGTCGATACGTCGGGCAACATAACGATGGTCGATAACCCGTCCCGGCTGCCGCCGCAGAACGAGATTGCCGAGCTGCGCGAGCCGATTATCACGGCGAATATCCTGGTTCCCGATGCCTATGTCGGTGCGGTGATCAAGTTGTGTGTCGAAAAGCGCGGCGTCCAGAAGCATATTCGTTATCTCGGCAGCCAGGTCTCGATCGAATACGAGATGCCGCTCGCGGAGGTCGTGCTGGATTTCTTCGATCGTCTGAAGTCGGTGAGCCGGGGATTTGCGTCGTTCGACTACCACCTGGAGCGCTTCGACGCGGCGCAGCTCGTGCGGCTCGACGTCCTGATCAACAAGGAACGAGTGGATGCGCTGTCCATCATCGTGCACCGGGACAAGGCGACTACGCGCGGCCGCGAACTCGTCGAGAAGATGCGCGAACTCATACCACGGCAGATGTTCGATGTCGCCATCCAGGCCGCCATCGGCAGCCAGGTCATTGCGCGCAGTAACGTCAAGGCTCTGCGCAAGAACGTGACGGCCAAGTGTTATGGTGGCGACGTCACGCGCAAACGCAAGTTGCTGGAAAAGCAAAAGGCCGGTAAAAGACGTATGAAGCAGGTGGGCTCGGTGGAAATTCCACAGGAAGCCTTTCTTGCCGTTCTGAAAGCAGAGAAGTAAACCGAGGATTCCTTGAGCATCAATCTGGCACTGATTCTAACCCTTCTCACTGTATTCACGGGTGTCGTATACCTGCTCGACGTCTTCGTGTGGCACGACTCGAAACGCAGTAGCGAGGAATCGCGAGGCGGGCGGCAGACGCTCGTTGAATACTCGCGCTCGTTCTTCCCCGTGTTGCTCATCGTGCTCGTCATTCGATCGTTTGTGTTCGAGCCTTTTCGAATCCCCTCGGGTTCGATGATGCCGACCCTGCTGCAGGGCGATTTCATATTCGTCAAGAAGTTCTCCTACGGCCTGCGCCTGCCCGTGACGGAAACAAAGATCCTCGAAACCGGCTCGCCCGAGCGCGGTGACGTCGTCGTCTTCCGGTTGCCGCAGGATCCGAGTATCAATTACATCAAGCGCGTCGTCGGCCTGCCCGGTGACACTATTGTCTACGATGATCATCGCCTGACGATCAATGGTGAGCTGATCGAGCTGGAGCGCAGCCCGGACGCAACGCCGGCGGAGCCCGTGTACATCGAGTATCTCGACGGCCGCAAGCACGAAATCCTCATTACAAACGCCTACTCAGTGAAAGACGACGTCTACACGGTGCCGGAAGGTCACTACTTCGTCATGGGCGACAACCGCGACAACAGCAAGGACAGCCGTTTCATCGAGGCAATCCCGGATTCGCATCTCGTTGGCGAAGCCGTGCGCGTCTGGATGCACATGGATGGCCTGAGCTGGCCGCGCTGGGACAGGATCGGCACCAAGATCCAATAATGTGGTGCCAGTCACTGATTTGGCGGCTAGAATCACGCTAGCCTTATGTAAATCGCGCTGTTGCGGCGCGACGCATTCGGTTGACCAGAAATTGCGGAGTTTGGGTAATGTGCGCCAGTTCACACATTCAGGGTAGAAAGGGGCTGCAGCTAGCCAGTGGCCGATCGGCGCTGCGGCGCGAGAGTGGCATGACGACTCTCGGTCTCATCATTCTCGTTGCCTTTGTCGGCCTGTTCGCGTTTGCCGGAATTCGCCTGACGCCCATCTATCTCAATTACATGAAGGTCCTGGGCGTAATAAATGGGGTCCAGGAGGAATTCGATGGCGCAAACGCGTCTCGCAGTGCGATTCGAAGTTCCATATCCCGCCGCTTCGATGTCGAGAGCGTGGGCGAGATCACGGCAGGCGAAGTGACCGTGACCACGGTGGACGGCGGTTTCGAGGTTCGTGCCCAGTACAGTCACGTGGCGCCGTTCATCGCCAACGTCTCTTTTTCCGTCGAGTTTGACAAAGCGGTACTGGTGCGGCGATAACAACAAGCCGTTGACTACGGCAGGAGACGTCGCGTCACCCGGCGGCGCGACGATACAGAGCGATTATCTTGGACAATGCCGAACGCTGGCTGAGCGAAACCCTGGGGTACAGTTTCAGTGATACGCACCTGCTGCGGCAGGCGCTGACGCACAGAAGCGCGCCCGGCGACAGCAATGAGCGCCTCGAATTTCTCGGCGACGCCGTCCTCGATATCGTGATCTCCGAGGCGCTTTTCCACACACTGCCCGATGCGCCCGAGGGTGACCTGAGCCGGCTGCGCGCGTCCCTGGTGCGTGATACGTCACTGGCCGAGATTGCGGCCGGACTGGGTATCGGGGAACACCTGATACTCGGCAGCGGGGAACGCAAGACGGGCGGGCACAGGCGCCAGTCGATCCTCGCGGATGTGCTGGAGGCCCTGTTCGGTGCGGTGTATCTGGACAGCGACTTCGATACGGCCGCACAGCTGATTCACCGTATTTTCGGGGACAAGCTCGGCGATCTCCCGCACGCCGACGAACTGCGCGATCCAAAGACCCGTCTCCAGGAGTGGCTGCAGGCGCGCGGCGCAGCGCCACCCGACTACGAGCTGGTCAACGTAAGCGGCAAGGCACACCAGCAACGGTTCGAGGTGCTCTGCCACGTACCGGACCAGGAGCCGGCTCCCGGGGACGGCCGGTCGCGCCGCGGTGCCGAGCAACAGTCCGCCCGGCGCATGCTGGCCAGGCTGACGGCGGACCAGTCCGATGGCTGAAGGCGCATTTCGCTGCGGATTCGTTGCCGTTGTGGGACGGCCGAACGTCGGCAAATCGACGTTGATCAACGCGATGATGGGCAGGAAGGTGAGTATCGTCACGGCAAAGCCGCAAACGACGCGTCACCGAATCCTTGCCGTCCGCACCGGCGAAAACGAGCAAATTGTTTTCGTCGATACCCCGGGGCTGCACCGTAATGCCGGACGCGCGATGAACCGGCTGATGAACCGGACCGCTGTCAGTGCGCTTGCCGATGCCGATCTCGTCCTGTTCGTCATTGAAGCAACGCGCTGGACGGAGGAAGACGAGGACGTGCTCGAGCGCATCAGGACTGCAAAGGTCCCGTGCATCGCCCTGCTCAACAAGATCGACGCGGTTCATCCCAAGCAACGCCTGCTCGCGGCTATCGACGAAATGTCGAAGCGGCATGACTTTGTCGAAATCATCCCGGTGTCGGCGCGCAAACGCGACAACCTCGACGCAGTCGCGGCCAGCATTCGCCCCTGTCTGCCAGAGTCGCCGCCGCTGTTCCCGGCTGAGATGCAAACCGATCGCAGTCCGCAATTTCACGCCGCGGAAGTCATTCGTGAAAAGCTGACGATTCACCTGCGCGACGAACTGCCCTACGGCTTGACCGTGCAGGTCGAGCAGTACTCCCAGGATCGTGACCGGCTCACGATTCACGCTGTCATCTGGGTGGAGCGCGACAGCCAGAAAGGTATCGTCGTTGGCAAAGGCGGCCAGATGCTGAAGAAGATCGGGCAGGAAGCGCGCCTCGCGCTCGCGAAGCAGCTGCATCAGTCCGTGCACCTCGAATTGTGGGTGAAGGTCAAGGACAACTGGGCGGACAGCGAAAAGGATCTGCTGAACCTCGGCTACGAATCCCCGTAATACGATGACGGCGACGCGTCGAGTCCAGCAACAGCCGGCATTCGTCCTGCATCACCGGCCCTTTCGTGATACCAGCCAGTTGCTCGATGTGGTCAGCCGCGAGTACGGCAAGGTTACGCTCGTCGCGCGCGGTAGCCGCGCGGCGAAATCGAAGTTTCGCGGCGTGCTGCGGCCGTTCCAGTCGCTGCGCCTGTCATGGTTTCTGCGCTCCGACCTCGGTACCTTGACCGGGGCGGAGATCGATGCGGCGCCGCTGACCTTAAGTGGGGATGCGCTGCTGTCTGCTTACTATGTCAACGAGCTCGTGCTGAACTTTCTGCACCGTCACGACCCGCAGCCCGAGATTTTCGATACCTATGCGCAGACCATTACCGCGCTTGCGCAGAGCGGCGAACTCGCAGCCAACCTGCGGGTCTTCGAGATGGAGCTATTGCGGCTGCTCGGTTACGCACTCAATCTCGACTACGATGCGAACCTGCATGAGCCGATCGACGAGCAGCGCTCATATGAATACCGCGTCGATCAGGGTCCCGTGAGCGTCACTCGCAGCGAGGGTCCGATGGTGTTTTCGGGAGCGCGACTGCGCGGCATCGCCGCGGCGCGGTTCGAAGACCCGGAGGTACTGCGTGACGCCGGGCGCCTGTTGCGCGAGGTGATCCGGCACCACCTGGACGGCAGGGAACTCAAGAGCCGCAAGGTGCTGCTCGACCTGCATCGCGCTAGAATGCCGAAAAAGCCGTCCCCGGAAGAACGCTGAATGCCGGAAACCAGACCCATTTATCTCGGCGTGAATATCGATCACGTCGCCACGTTAAGGCAGGCCCGCGGTACGCCGTATCCGCGGCTTGCTGACGCGGTAATCATTGCCGAACGCGCCGGCGCGGACAGCATCACCGTACATTTGCGCGAGGATCGCCGTCACATCCAGGACGCCGACCTGCCGGCGATAGCCGAGGTTATGCAGACGCACATGAACCTGGAACTCGCGGTCACCGACGAGATGCTGGGCATCGCGTGCGAGTTCGCGCCGAGCGACTGCTGTCTCGTGCCCGAGCGACGCGAGGAGTTGACGACGGAAGGCGGGCTGGATGTGGCAGGGCAGATTGTCCGCGTCAGGGAGGCCTGCACCCGGCTCGCGGATGCGGGCATCCGGGTATCGCTGTTTATCGATCCGGACGAGGCGCAACTCGAGGCTGCAGTGGCTTGCGGCGCTCCCGTCGTCGAGCTGCACACCGGGGCGTATGCGGAAGCGCAGGGTGAGCGGCGCGCGGCCGAGTTGCAGCGAATCATCGCAGCGGCCGCATTCGGCGATGGCCTCGGCCTCGTTATCAACGCCGGGCATGGCCTCAATTACGACAATGTCGGCGAGATAGCCGTCATTCCGCAGATCGTCGAACTCAACATCGGGCACGGGATCGTTTCCCGCGCCGTGTTCGACGGCCTGGCCGTGGCGGTATCCGAGATGAAGCGGCTCATGACGGAGGCGCGCGGCGAGTGATTTTCGGGGTCGGTACGGACGTTGTCGAGTTGTCACGCATACAAGCCACCTACGATCGTTTCGGCGAGCATTTCGTGCGGCGCGTGCTGATGGATCAGGAGCTCGAACTGTTCCGAAAAAGCAAGTGGCCGGTCCGCTTCCTCGCGATGCGTTTCGCAGGCAAGGAAGCTACCGTGAAAGCAATGGGCACCGGTTTCGCCCATGGCGTATGGTTACGTGACGTCGGAATCACCAATAACGAGTGGGGACGGCCGCTCGTCATCTGGTCCGAGCGTGGCCAACGTGTCTGCGACCGGCTCGGCATTGGCGAGGGTCATGTAAGCCTGACGGATGACGCCGGCCTTGTTATCGCGTTTGCTGTTGTAGAGAAAGCCTGAGATGCATTGTTTTTCCTTCGATATCGAGACAGTCCCGGACGTTGAGTTCGGCCGCCGGATGTGGGGGCTCGAGGGTCTGCCCGACGAAGACGTGGCAACCGCGATGACTTTCAAGCGCCAGCAGCAGACCGGCAGCGACTTCCTGCCGCTGCACCAGCACCGTGTCGTGGCTATCTCTGTTGCGCTACGAAGCGGTGACAGTTTCAGGGTCTGGAGCCTCGGTGACGAGGAGTCTGGCGAAGCGGAAATCGTTGCGCGATTTTTTGACGGCATCGAGCGCTACGCGCCGGACCTGGTTTCCTGGAACGGCAGCGGCTTCGATCTTCCCGTGCTGCACTACCGTGCGCTGAGACACGGTATTCAGGCGCCGCGCTACTGGGAGGTGGGCGATGGCGACAGGGAGTACAAGTGGAACAACTACCTGAGCCGGTTCCACTGGCGCCACGTCGATCTCATGGATGTGCTGTCCGGCTTTCAGCATCGGGGGCGGGCAAGCCTCGACCAGATGGCCGTATTGCTGGGTTTTCCGGGCAAACTCGGAATGAGCGGCGACAAGGTGTGGGACAAGTGGCTGGCGGGCGGTATTCGCGAAATACGTGATTACTGCGAGACGGATGTTCTCAACACCTGGCTGGTCTACGTACGATTTGAATTCATGCGGGGCAATCTCGACGCGGCGGGACTGGAACGCGAATACGCGCTGGTTCGCGAAACGCTCGCGGCGATGGACGTGCCGCACCTCAATGAATTTCTCGACGCCTGGCCAGAGACGGCGTGAGCCGCGGCATGGCGCGGGGCAGGCGGCAGCCGGAGACGGCGACGATCACTTCCGTTACGCACGACGGGCGCGGTATCGCCGACACGAGCGGTAAGAAAGTCTTTGTCGCAGGAGCGCTCAGCGGCGAAGAAGTGCAGTTCGTGCGGCGCAAATCACGCCGCAAGTTCGATGAAGCCGAGTTGCTCGAAGTCATTACTGCGTCGCGGGAACGTATCGATCCACGCTGCGCGGTCTTCGGCCGTTGCGGCGGCTGTGTACTTCAGCACGTCAGCGTGGAACAGCAACGCAGCATCAAGTCCGGCACGCTCAGGGACAACCTCGAACGCATCGGCCGCGTGGAACCTGCACGCTGGCTCGAGCCCCTCGTCGGGCCGGAATGGAATTACCGCCGCCGCGCGCGACTTGCCGTGAAGGATGTCAGTGCCAAGGGCCGGGTCCTCGTGGGTTTTCGCGAAAGACATGCGCCGTACATTACCGACATGCATCGTTGCGAAGTGCTTGCGCCGCCCGTCGACGACCTGATCGACCCGCTCAGCGAGCTGATCGGCCGCCTGTCGATTAGCGCGCGGCTGCCACAGGTCGAAGTCGCCGTTGCCGACAACGCCACGGCCCTCGTGTTCCGCGTACTCGACCCGCCAACCGCCGGAGACCTCGACGAATTTCGCGGCTTTGCCGACGAGCACGGTGTGCGCGTCTACCTGCAGCCGGGTGGCCTGGATTCACTGGAGCTGCTGCACCCTGGTGGCGAACAGGAACCGCTCTACTACACCTTGCCCGACTTCGACGTGCGCATTGAATTCGAGCCCGTCGATTTCGTGCAGGTCAACGCCGGGATCAATCGTGCCATGGTCGGCAAGGCGCTCGAATTGCTCGAGCCGGCAGCGCAGCATCGGGTGCTCGATCTTTTCTGCGGCATCGGCAATTTTTCGCTGCCGCTCGCGCGCCATTGCAGCGAGGTCCTGGGCGTGGAGGGTGAGGCAACGCTCGTGCGCCGCGCTACTGATAATGCGGCTGTCAATGCGCTCGAGAACGCCGCTTTTCGCAAGGCCGACCTCGCAGCCATCGACGGCACGGAAAGCTGGCTGCAGGAGCCCTGGGACCGGCTGCTCCTGGACCCGGCCCGCAGCGGCGCGGCCGAGGTCGTGAATCATATCGGCCGGATCGATCCGGCCCGTATCGTCTACGTCTCGTGCCACCCCGGTACGCTCGCCCGTGATGCGGGCGTGCTGGTCAACGAGGCAGGCTATACGCTCGAAGCGGCGGGCATCATCGACATGTTTCCGCACACGGCCCATGTCGAGTCGATTGCTGTTTTCGGGAAATAGTCAATAATGGCCCGGTAATCCGTCATTCGGGGAGCGGTGCATGTCACTCGGACCGGTGATGCTCGACATCGATGGCCTCAGCCTCACGCCGGCTGATCGTGACCTGTTGCGCGAACCCGCCGTCGGCGGACTAATACTGTTCAGTCGCAACTACGAGTCGCCGCAGCAGCTTACGGAACTGGTGGACGAAGTGCGGGCGCTCAGGAGCCCGCCGCTGATCATCGCCGTGGATCACGAGGGCGGCCGGGTGCAGCGGTTTCGCGACGGCTTCACGGCGATCCCGCCCATGCGGGTCATCGGCCGCCAGTTCAGGACCGACTCGAAAAATGCGCTTGCACTTGCCAGGCAAGCAGGCTGGCTGATCGCCGCCGAGCTCCGCGCGTGCGGCATCGACCTGTGTTTTGCGCCCTGCGTCGACCTCGACTGGGGTGTGAGCGATATCATCGGCGACCGGGCGTTCCATGCCAGGGCGGAAGTCGTCGCCGAACTGGCGGCCGAGTTTTCCCGCGGGCTGCGCAGCGCCGGGATGGCTGCCGTTGCAAAGCACTTCCCCGGACACGGCGCCGTCGTGGCGGACTCTCACGAGCAGCTGCCCGTGGATCGCCGCGAATACGGCGATCTGCTGGACGACATGCGGCCCTACGACAAGCTGATCGGGAACGGTCTCGTTGCGGGCGTCATGATGGCGCACATCCTCTACCCGCAGATGGACCCGCTGCCGGCCGGATTTGCGCCGTTCTGGATTCAGCGCGAGCTTCGCTCGAGGCTCGGGTTCGACGGCGCCGTCCTGAGTGACGACCTCAGCATGAAGGCGACACGCAGGTATGGCACTATGCCCGAGCGGGCGCGACGGGCATTGGAGGCGGGCTGCGACATGATCCTGGTCTGCAATGACCGCGATGCTGCGCAGGCGACGGTGCGAGCGCTGAGAAACTACTCGAATCCGCTGTCGCTGGTCCGGCTTGCGAGGCTGCACGGGACGGGACATGTCATGCGCGAGTCCTTGCTCGCCAGCGATGAGTGGGACGAAGCACACTCCGAATTGTCGAAGTGGACCGAGCCGCCCGAACTGGAACTTGACGCGTGAACATGGAACCGGTCAACAGACGCATTCTCGAACAGGTCCTCGCGGAATCCGCGGAACCCGTGCTCGTCGTGCGTGTCGACCACTCCGAATGGCCGGTTGCGTTCAGCAATCGCGCTTTCGCCGCGATCGGCGCTGAACAGGCGGACGGCAAGCCGTTCGCCGACGTCATCGAGCAGATGGTCGGGCGCGAGCTCGCGCTCGAAATCAGCGAGGCCGTGCGATCAAAACAGGAAACGAGCTTTCCCGTCGAGCGGGGAGGGCGCGAGTTTCTGCTCATGCTCAAGCCGCTTTCATTGCCGGGGGAGGACGGCGCCACCTTTTACGCGGCCTTCTGGCGCAACGGATCCGGCAGCCTGTCGACCGCCGGCGCGGAAGTGCAGCACGCGCTGTTAAAGGCAAAGCGCCGCATCCGCGACCTGTCGCGTGACGATCCGGTAACCGGGCTCCTGAACGAGCGGGCATTTCGTGAAGTGCTCGACCACGACTGGGCAGTCGCGGCCCGCGAGAAAAGTGCGCTCGCAGTCGTCGTGTTCTCGCTCGATGACTTCGACGCCTACGTCGATGTGTTCGGGCGGCATGCCGCCGATTCCTGCCTGCGCAGGGTCGGGCAGGCGATCCGGCGCTGCCTGAGGCGCGCGAGCGACGTCGTCGGCCGGCTCGAACGCGAGCAGCTTGCCGTGCTGTCACATGCGCCCGATGATCACGCAGTGCAGGATTTTGCCGCGAGGATTTCGACAGCGGTGCGCGAGCTCGGTCTGCATCACCCGCGCTCCAAAGCCGGGCGTTTCGTCACCGTGTCGTTTCGCGTGGGGCTGGTTCAGGTCGCGGAAGAGACGCGCAGCGCCGGGAAGTTTCTCGACGAGCTACTGGCCGAGTTTTCCGACTAACCCGGCCTCGATATTCTCGTCGTCCGGCTCTTCGATGCGGGTAATCCTGGCCAGCACGCCGAATTTCGGGTGATCGAAGTACCGGAGGTCGCCGTTCTTGAAAATGCGGTCCTCCGAAATCCGGAAGCGCACGGGGGGCGGCTGTGCCTCGTCGAAGCCCGCACCGCCGCGGCTGTCGCTGAAAACCGGCCGGGCATCGTCGATCGCGAACGGGTCCTCGAGACCGGGGCGCTGCTCGAGGCTCAGATCGACCACGAGGTGCAGGTATCGGCTCAGGTAAAGAGTGAACGTGCCCTCCAGGCCCTCAGGCGGCTCCGCGAGAGACTGCAGGTCGATCGGCCGCGTTTCCCCTTCGGGCCGTGTCTCCTGCGTCCATGCAAAATGCATCACCGGCCTGTAAACCTCCAGCCGCTCAAGCCGGCTGGCGATATCGGTCATATTCAGCTCTTCGTCGACGTGCAGGACAATTTCGGGCTCGTCCGGCTCAGGGGGCTGCTCCTCGACAATCGCGCCGGGGTCGGTATCACTGAATACGAATTCGCCCTCTGCAGCGCCATCGTCGGGCCCGGGCAGCGGTGGCTCTTCCGGCAGGAATCGTTCCGTGCCGACGGAGACTTCTTCAGCGTATTCGAAGATGATCACCTCGACCGTGTAGCGCGGGTATTCCGTCTCTTCGGGTTCGGCAACGGTCTGGGCAGCGCCCCCTGCCCACGCCAGTGTCATCGCGATGGTTGTCGTTACTCGTCGCATCATCATGCCTTTAACCTGCTGGCCTTCAGCCCGTTTGCCCGCCGTCCTGCTGCAGGGTGAGCCTGTCCATGAGGTTCTCGATTGCCCGGAACCGTGCCTCGACGTCCTGCAGGTCGAGACGGAAGCTCAACCGGTGCGATCCCTGCAGCCGGTAGCAGCGGCTGTCATTTTGCACCAATTTGACGAGCGCGACAGGGTCAATCCGGCTGTCATCGCCAAATACGAGGTAGCCCCCGGTGTCGGCGGCATCGATCTTCTCGATACCGAGTGCCGTAGCGCGCTGTTTCAATGCGGCAATGCGCATCAGGTTCTTCGTCGCGTCCGGGAGCAGGCCGAAGCGGTCGATCAGCTCGACCTGCATTTCACGCAAGTCGTCTCCGGTTTTCGTTCCCGATATGCGTTTGTAGAGCATGAGACGCAGGTGCACGTCCGGCACGTAGTCGCCCGGCAGCAGGGCGGCGACATGCAGGTTGATATCGATGCCGGCGTCGAGCGGCGCATCCAGGTCGGGCTCACGGCCCGAACGCAGGGACTCGACGGCGCGCGCCAGCAGCTCGGTGTACAGCGAGAAGCCGATTTCCTGGATCTGGCCGCTTTGCTCGTCGCCGAGTAGTTCGCCTGCGCCGCGGATTTCGAGGTCGTGAGTCGCGAGCGTGAAGCCGGAACCGAGATCTTCGAGTGAATCGATGGCTTCGAGACGCTTGACCGCATCGGCGGTCATGGCCGCTTTCGGCGGTGCAACGAGATAGGCATAGGCGCGGTGGTGAGAGCGGCCAACGCGCCCGCGCAGCTGGTGGAGCTGTGCGAGGCCGAATCGGTCGGCGCGGTTGATGATGATCGTATTTGCGGTCGGCACGTCGATACCGCTTTCGATAATGGTCGTGCACAACAACACGTTGAAGCGGCGGTGATAGAAATCCAGCATGACCTGTTCGAGTTCGCGCTCCGGCATCTGGCCGTGGCCGATGCGCAGGGCCGCCTCGGGCACCAGCTTCCCGAGATGCTCGGCGATGCGCTCGATGTCCTCGACGCGGTTGTGCACGAAATAGACCTGGCCGCCGCGCTTGATCTCGCGCAGGCACGCTTCACGAATCACGACGTCGTTCCACTCGCCGACGAAGGTCTTGACGGAAAGCCGCTCGGCGGGCGGGGTCGTTATCAGCGACATGTCGCGAATGCCCCCCATGGCCATGTTCAGGGTGCGCGGGATGGGCGTCGCGGTGAGGGTCAGCACGTCCACCTCGCTGCGCAGGGAGCGTATGGCTTCCTTGTGGCGCACGCCGAAGCGGTGTTCCTCGTCGATGATTACGAGCCCGATGTCCTTGAACGACTTCGTGTGCTGAAGCAGCCTGTGCGTGCCGATAATGACGTCGACCGAACCGGATTGCATGCCAGCCACGATCTCCCGTACCTGTTTCGGCGACTGGAAGCGCGACAGGACTTCGATGCGAACCGGCCAGTCGGCGAAGCGGTCACGGAAATTCTGGCCGTGCTGCTGCGCAAGCAGCGTTGTCGGTACCAGCACGGCGACCTGTTTGCCGCCATGCACGACAGCAAAGGTCGCGCGCAGTGCAACTTCGGTCTTGCCGAAACCGACGTCGCCGCAGACGATGCGGTCCATCGGTCCATCGGATGCGAGGTCGCCGAGCACCTCTTCGATGGTGCGGGCCTGGTCGTACGTCGGCTCGAAGGGAAAACCGCTTTCGAACGCCCGATAATCGGCTTCCAGCCAGCGAAAGCGATGGCCCGTGCGGGCGGCGCGGCGTGCATAAATATCCAGGAGTTCGGCCGCCGCATCGCGGATCTTGCGAATGGCGCGCCGGCGGGCCTTTTCCCACTGGTCGCTGCCGAGGCGATGCAGCGGCGCATTCTCGGGCGAGGTGCCCGTGTACCGGGAGATCAGCTCCAGGGCATGTACAGGCACGTAGAGCTTGTCGCCGTCCGCGTACTCGAGATGCAGGAACTCACCCTCGATGCCGCCCACGTCGAGCGTAATCAGCCCTATATAGCGGCCGACGCCGTACTCGGCGTGCACGACCGGCGAACCCTCCTCGAGGTCGTCGAGCTGCCGGATGATCGCTTCCGGATCCCGGTCGGCACGGCGCCGCCGGCGCTGCGTGCGTACGCGGTCGCCGAACAGTTGCTGCTCACTGATGATCGCGATTCGTGCGTCGGGCAGCAATACGCCGTTCTCGAGGGGCGCAATCGCGACGCCGATGCGGTGCCTGCCCGCGGCGAAGTCGAGCCAGCCGGCCGCGCGCACGAGGTCGAGGCCGCGCCCCGAGAGGAGTTCGTAGACCTGCTCGCGCCGCCCGGCGGAGTCGGTCGTAAACAGCACGCGGCCTTCGAAGCTTTCCAGGAACTGCATGAGCGCGCCGGCGGGGTCCTCGTAGCGTGCCTCGATCTTGAGTGCGGGTGGCATGCGCGTGGGCAGGTTGCAGACGTCGGGAGCCTCTGCGAGGGATTGCGCGGAATAACGGATGCCGCGGTAGCGATCGAGCCGTGCCGTGACGGCATCGATCGCGGCAAACGTCTCTCCCGGGGACAGGACCGGACGCTCGGGATCGAGGTTGCACAGTTCGTGCCGCTCTTCGATTTCGGCCCAGGTTCGCTCCAGTAGCCCCTCGAGCCCCTCGGGCCGGATTACCACGCAGTTGCCCGGCAGGTAATCCGCGAGGCCGGCCGTCTGCTCGAAAAACAGCGGCAGGTAGTATTCGATGCCGCCGTGCGCGATACCGTCGGAAATGTCCCGGTACACGCGCGATCGGCTCGGCTGCCCCTCGAAACGTTCGCGGTAGCGCGACCGGAACGCCCGGATCGCGTCATCGTCCAGCGGCACCTCGCGTGCGGGCAGCAGCTCGATCGATTCCATCGTGTCGCCGGACAACTGTGACTCGGCAGAAAAGTGACGCAGCGATTCGATTTCGTCGTCGAAGAAGTCGATGCGCACCGGCTGCGCCGATCCCATCGGGTATACGTCGATCAGCGAGCCACGGACGGCGAACTCGCCGTGTTCGGATACCTGTGGAACACGCAGGTACCCAGCCGCAGCGAGGGACTGCGTGAATTCGTCGTGGGAAAGTTGCTGCCCGGTCTGCAGGGACAGCGAGCGGGCAGCGACGTAGTCCACCGGCGGCAGCCGTTGCAGCAGCGCTGGTGCGGAGACCACGGTGACGCCACGCTGCATCGATGGTAGCTGCGACAACACCGACAGGCGCTGCGAGATGATGTCCTGGTGAGGGGAAAAACTGTCCCAGGGCAGCGTTTCCCACTCGACGAAATGCAGCACCGGGAAATCGCCACCCGCAAAGAAGCGCAGCTCGGCTTCCAGCTGGTCGGCATGGCGCGGATCGTCCGCCAGCAGCAACAGGGGCACTTCGGCCTGGCGTGCGAGTTCCGCGACGGCGAGAGACGCGCTCGCCCCGACGAGGCTGCCCCAGCCGGAGAAGCGGTCGGACGCCATGGCTGCGGCTATGAGGTAATTGGTCTCGGGCACGGTGGGCGCATTGCGAAACGGGCCCGCGATTATAGTCGTGCTGCCTGACTGTCACCACACGCCAGGTTTTGGCATCGTGGGCGCACCGCCGCATTTCTCTCCCTCATGGCTCGCTTCGCTGTGCTTTACTTCGGTCGAAAAACGCGCCGGTGCGCGCTCCTACAGTTTCGGTCGGCAGTCACCCCGAACCGGGCCCCGTGCGGTTTGCGTATCCGGCAGGCGGGCCGGGCAGGGTGTTCTTCGACCGAAGTAAAGCGCAGCAAGCGAAGCGCAGCGAGCCATGAGGGAGAGGAATTCCCTGTTCGGCCCGCCGGATCAGTGCTCTATGTTGCCAAACGAAAACGCCCGGGCATTGCCCGGGCATTCGTGTTCCTGGAAGCGCTGTTCGGTCAGCGTTTGAGCACGGCGTGGATGACGCGGTCGTATTCGAAGTAGACCGTGAAACCGGGGTATTCCCAGCTTGAGATCGGCGGGTCGCCGACGGCGGCTTTCTTCGTGGCCGGGCTGCCGTACTTCGCCTCGACCTGTGCCTGGGTCGTGCCGCGTAAGGGGCGCGAACCGTCTTCGCCCGCGCTGATGCCCGAGGTTTTGAGCGTATCGGCGTTGGCGCTTGCCATAAGGCCAAGAGCCAGGCCCAGAATTGTCAGTAACCGCAGCTTGTGCATGGTGCCTCTCCGAGTGCTTGCCGGGCCAATATAGCACCCGCAGGCGGGTCAAAAAACAGGATCGGCGTCCGGTTTGCGCTTCCCTTCGGTGGAAAACGCCGGTATTGAGAACTGTGTCACAATTCGGGCGCGTAGAAACGGCGCAAACCGGGGCGAGTTGATTGTGGTTTAATGCGTGGCGATGATTAATCCCGTCGAACTGTTTGTCGGGCTTCGCTACCTGCGCGCGAAGCGCCGCACCCGATTCGTTTCCTTCATAACACTGATATCGCTCCTCGGCATAGCGCTCGGCGTCGCCGCTTTGATCGTGATTCTGTCCGTTATGAACGGTTTCGAGGGTGAACTGCGCAGCCGGCTGCTGAGCATGTCGGCACACGGTTTCGTGACGGGAAATTCCGGCGTCACCAGTGATTGGCGGCAACTCGTCGGCGAGGTGGAAGCAGAAGAGGGCGTTGCCGCGGCGGCCCCGATCGTCGAACTGGAGGGAATGATCCAGTCCGGCCGCGACCTGCGCGCCGTCATCGTGCACGGTGTCGATCCCGAATACGAAGACCGCCTGTCCGGTGATGTCTTCAATCTCGTCGAGGGCGATCTCTCGAGTCTGCAGGCAGGAAGCCGCGGCATTATCCTGGGGCGCGTGCTCGCCTACGATCTCGGCGTGCGCATCGGCGATGGCGTCGTATTGCTGATTCCGCGGCCGGTCGGCGACGGAACCATGGAGCCGGTGCTCGAGCGCTTCGTGATGAGCGGCGTATTCGAAGCGGGCCTGCAGGATCACGACAGCATTCTCGCGCTGGTCAACACGCGCGATGCGGCGGACATCCTGGGTCTCGGTGATGAAGCCACCGCTGTGCGCTTCCGTGCGCACGACGTCATGGCTGCGCCGGCGATCAGCAAGCGGCTCACGGAGCGGATCGACGGTGTGACGGGCAGTGACTGGACCGTCGAGAATGCAAGCTACTTCCGCGCGATCAAGCTCGAGAAGATGATGATGTCCCTGATCCTCTCGCTGATCATTGGCGTCGCTGCGTTCAATATCGTCGCAAGTCTCGTCATGGTCGTTACAGACAAGACAAACGATATTGCGATCCTGCGGACGCTCGGCATGGGACCCAACGGCGTCGTGCGCATCTTTTTCGTGCAGGGCGCAATGATCGGCTGGGCCGGGGTGCTGGTCGGCGTGTTGCTCGGCATCATTCTTGCCATCAACGTCCCCGTGATCGTGCCGGTACTCGAGCAGCTGTTCCGCTTCCAGGTCATGCCGGGCGACGTCTATTACGTGACGCGGATTCCGTCGGAGCTCGAGTGGGCGGATGTCACGGTCATATCAATTGCCGCATTCCTGCTGACCTCGCTCGCGACCCTGTATCCTGCGAGGCGCGCGGCGCTGGTCAATCCTGCCGTTGCGTTGAGGTACGAGTAACGATCATGGCCCAGCGCTTCGAGACATGGATTGGCAGTCGCTACGTGCGTGCGCGCAGCGCGAACAGCTTCGTATCTCTCATCTCCGCAATCTCGATGCTCGGCATCGCGATTGCGGTATCGGTCCTGATAATCGTGTTGTCGGTAGTGAACGGTTTCGAGCGCGAGCTCAAGGATCGGCTGCTGGCAATGACCGCACACGCAAGCATCGAGGGTGTCGAGGGCGAACTCGAGGGGTGGCAGGATTTAAAGGCAACCGCTGCGGGCAATCCTCGAGTCACCGCGTCGGCTCCTTATGTAAGCGGGCAGGCGCTGATGGTGTTTGGTGAACAGCTGAGCGGTACTGAAATACGGGGCGTCGATCCGCTTCAGGAGGACGCTGTGTCGGGTGTGGCGGGGCTGATGCTCGAGGGCGAACTGGCCAGCCTGCAGTCCGGTGATTTCAACGTCGTCCTTGGCGTCGAACTCGCGAAAGAGCTGCAGGTCGCGGTCGGCGACAAGGTGACCGTGACGCTGGCCGAGGGGATCGTTACGCCCGCCGGAGTCGTGCCTCGTACCAAGCGCTTCACGGTTAGCGGCATCTATCGCGTCGGCATGTATGAGTTCGACCGCCGCCTCGCTTTCATCAACATCGGTGATGCTCAGAAGCTTTATCGCAAGAGAGATACGGTGACCGGCGTCAGGCTCTCGGTCACGGACATTTTCGACGCCAACGCGATCGTGCGGGAAGTCGCCCTCGAGCACGGCGCGCTGGTGCTCATCAGTGACTGGACCCGGCGGCACGTGAATTTCTTTCGATCAATCCAGATCACCAAGTCGATACTGTTCGTCATCCTGTTGCTGGTCGTCGCCGTCGCTGCGTTCAACATCGTCTCCACCCTCGTCATGGTCGTGAAGGAAAAACAGGCGGACATCGCAATCCTGCGTACGGTGGGGGCGCGTCCCGCCAGTATTCTCAGGATATTCGTGACGCAGGGCAGCGTCATCGGTATCGTCGGCACGCTGGCCGGCGTGTTGTTCGGCGTCTTGCTCGCAATCAACCTGGAGACCGTGGTGACGCAACTCGAAGCGATATTCGGCATCAAGTTCCTCGCTGCAGACGTGTATTTCATCAGTGACCTGCCGTCCGAACTGCGCCTGGCGGATGTCGCCAGGATTGCATCCATTGCACTCGCACTGGCGCTGGTGTCCACGCTGTACCCGGCGTGGGTTGCCGCGAAGACCGCGCCGGCGGAGGCGCTGCGCTATGACTGACGATGCGCGGAACGTGCTGGAGTGTCGCGGTGTCGTACGCCGATTCCGCGAGGGTGAGTCGGTGCTCGAGGTGCTCAGCGGCGTGGACCTGCAGGTGGCACCGGCCGAGCGCGTCGCCATCATCGGCGCGTCGGGCTCGGGCAAGACCACGCTCCTGCAGATCATGGGCGGGCTGGACGACCCCGATGAGGGCGTCGTGCTCGTCGACGGCGTTGCGATGCACGGCGGCGACGAAAAAGCGAAGGGCGACCTGCGCAACCGATACATCGGCTTCGTTTACCAGTTCCACCATCTGCTGCCCGAATTCACGGCCGAGGAAAACGTCGCGATGCCATTACTCATTCGTCGCAAGCCCCGGCCGGATGCGCTGGCCGAAGCCCGCGACCTGCTCGGCCGCGTGGGGCTCGGCGAACGGCTGACCCACAAGCCCGGTGAACTGTCGGGTGGAGAGCGGCAGCGTGCGGCCGTGGCGCGTGCCCTCATTACCCGACCGCAACTCGTCCTTGCGGACGAGCCTACCGGCAATCTCGATGCGGGTAATGGCGAGCACGTGCTCAACCTGATGCTGGAACTGAATCGCGAGATGCGCACCAGCCTCGTGATCGTTACTCACGATCACTCGATCGCAAATCGCATGGACCGCGTGCTCGTCCTGGAGGACGGGCGGCTGGTGGACCGGGATTAGCCTGCAGTTCAGTTCTCGCGGTCTTGCCGCTGCCTGCGTTTGCGGGTCTTGTATTGACCGATCGAACTGCGCCAGATGAGGTCGAGCGTCACGTAGGCCAGCAGCGCTGATGCCGTTCCCAGCAACAGGCATCCGAGCAGCATCGGCTGCCAGATATTCACGAACGTGTGCGTGACCCATTCGAAGGACATTTCCATGGCGAACGGCTTGCGGGGTACGCCAAGCAGCCAGGCGCCGAACCGGTAGGCAAAAAAGTACAGCGGGCCCATCGTCAGCGGATTGCTGATAAACGTCGTCAGCGCCGCGATCGGGATATTCACGCGCAGGGCCAGCGCTGCGAATGCCGCCCAGAGCGGGTGACCCGGAAACGGCATGAACGCGAAGAACACGCCCAGCGCCACCGCCGGCACGACGTTCTTGCGTCGCACGCTCCACAAACGGTGGTCGTGCAAAAGGTGGCGGAACGGCGAGAGGAACCACTTCTCCCCGTAATCGTGGCGTTTGAATGCGAACTTCCTGAAAAAGCGTCTTGGCATTCGACCCTGAATCCGATTCCCTGACAGGGGCGGTCCCTTTCCCATCGGCCGATGCAACAGCAACGCGATGATCAAATCCTGTTTGAGCCTGCTGGCAGGTGCTTACGCGCTGCACTTTACCAGCTTTACATCGATTTACGCCCTAATACCGGTGGCCCTGGTTGGCGCCGGCGTTGCTTTCGTCAGCGGTGGCCGCCCGGCCGCCGCGTGGTTCTTTGCGGGCTTGGCACTTTTTGCGCTGCACGCGCAGCATGTAACAGGGCATCGGCTATCGCCGCGGTTCGAGGGCGACAGTATGTTGACGATCCTGCAGGTCGTCGACTTTCCACGCTACAGGGGTGGCACGATCAGCTTCCTGGCCCGGCCGGTCGACGACTCCCGTATTCCGGCGAGAGTCCGCGTCAGCTGGTACGAGGCGGGCGAACGACCGCAGATCGGCGACGTCTGGCAGTTCGAGGTGCGTCTGCGCCGACCGCGCGGAACGAGCAATCCCGGTATTTTCGATTACGAAGCCTGGTTGTTCCGGGAACGCATTGGTGCGACGGGCTATATCGTCAACGGGCCGCGTAATCAGCGGCTGCACGTGGATGCCGCCGGCCCGGTGAGCCGGCTGCGCAAACGCATCGCCCGGCGCCTCGAGTTGGTCATCGACG
>Ga0193948_1000002_pt1 | contig 40825 bp, 43 predicted proteins | sample FRT_12_MG_FD_161659 | JGI IMG/M metagenome (GOLD analysis project Ga0193948, IMG submission 161659) | Sediment microbial communities from the Broadkill River, Lewes, Delaware, United States - FRT_1-2_MG | ecosystem: Environmental > Aquatic > Freshwater > River > Sediment | place: USA: Delaware... | reverse complement strand
GAATCGGGCGGCGAATTCAAGGGCGGATGGATGAATGCCAAAGCGCCCGAAGACGCAGAACCGATCGTGTCTTTCAGGTCGCTGCCGCTCGCCGAGATCATTTCCCGGGTCAACAAGAACAGCAACAACGTGATGGCGCGGCAGATTCTGTACACGCTTTCCGCAGAGGTGCTCGGGGCGCCGGGTACGGAAAGCGGTGGTCGCAAGGTCGTCGAAAACTGGCTCGCGGATACCGGCATCGAGTTCCCGACGCTGCGGCTGGATAACGGTGCGGGGCTTTCACGCGAAGCCCGCGTGTCGGCGCGGGAGTTCGGCGCCCTGTTAGAGCTGGCGTGGCAGAAGCCCTACATGCCCGAGTACCTCGCGTCGATGGCGGTATCCGGGCTCGACGGCACGCTCAGGCGGCGATTCGACGACGAGCAGCTCACCGGGCAGGCGCACCTGAAGACGGGCTCGCTCGACCATGTCGCGGCGATTGCCGGGTATCTGCAGGCTGAATCGGGGCGCCGTTTCTCCGTCGTGATGTTGCACAACCACGACGACGTGCACCGCGGGCCGGGCGAAGAGGCACAGATAGCGCTGTTGCGCTGGCTGTACGAGCAATAACTGTAAAGACTTCCGACAATGCTGTAGTAAACTCGCGGCCGGCAAGGGAGAAGCAAATATGCGTTTACAAATCGGGCTGCTCTGGACATTCGCTCTGCTGCCGGCGCTGGCGGCGGCCGAGACCGGCTATGTGACCGACCGGTTGATGCTCGGGCTGCACGAGGCCGCGGATACCAGCGACCGGCCGTTCCGGTCCCTCGAGAGCGGGACCGCGTTCGAGATCCTGTCTCGCGACCGCCTGTACGCGCACGTCCGGCTGGCCGACGGCACCGAGGGCTACGTCAAGGCGGCCTACGTGGTTTACGATCCGCCCGCAAAGCTGATCGTCAACCAGACGCAGGCGGAGGTCGAGCGCCTGACCACCGAGCTCGACGAGGCGAAAGCGGCGTTCGCCGAGCCCGCAGCTGTCATCGATTCGCTGAAAGAGGAGACGGCGACCCTGAAATCCGACCTGGAGGCTGCGCAGGAGCGCGTCGAGACCCTGGAACAGGACAACGAGAAGTACCAGAGCCGCGCGGAGCGCTACCAGTACAGCCTGCCTTACAAATGGGTAGGCGGCGCGATCGCCGTGTGCCTGATCGCAGGATTCCTCGGCGGCTTGTGGTGGGTGGATCACCGCAGCCGCAAGCGCCACGGCGGTATCCGAATCTACTGACTTACCGGGCCCGGGTCAGGCCCCTACCACCTTGCGCCGTTCGTCCAGGGTCGGACCGCCGGAACAGCCCCCGTGGATCGGCAGGTCCGCGTCCGCATATAGCTTGTCGATGTCATCCTGCGTGCGAGCATGCCGCATCTCCTCGAGCTGACTGGCGGTGATGTGCGGCGCAAACAGCTGCGCGAAGTCCAGCATGTAACGACGCATGACGGCGTCCTTGCGGAAACCGATCCACGTGGTGCTGCGCGGAAACAGGCCCTCGGCCTCGATGGCCTGGAGGTCTTTCCTGTCGTCGCAATCCTCGGCCATGCTCGCGACGATTCCCACGCCGAGCCCCATGCGCACATAGGTCTTGATAACGTCCGCATCGCGCGCGGTAAAGACGACATCCGGCTCCAGCCCCTCATTCGAGAACGCCTTTTTCAGGGAGGATTGCCCGCCGAAACTGAACACGTAGGTGACCAGTGGGTATTTCGCGAGATCCTGCAGCGTCAGTTTGCGTTTCAGCCGGGTGAGCGCGTGGTCGTTGGGAACGAGAATCTTGCGGTCCCAGCGGTAGCTCGGGACCAGCAGGAGATCGGCAAACAGTTCGCGCGAGCCGGTCGCTATCGCGAAGTCGATTTCATTCGCTGCGACCATGTCTGCGATTTGCTCGGATGTGCCCTGGTGCAGGTTCAGGCTGACACGCGGGTAGCGCTTGCGAAATTCCCTGATAACTTCGGGCAGAATGTAGCGAGCCTGGGTGTGCGTGGTCGCGATGGAAAGCGTGCCTTCTTCCTCGTGGTAGTAATCGGAGGCGAGGCTGCGGATGTTTTCCGCTTCCTGCATGATCAGGCGCGCCCGCTGGATCACCTGTTCCCCCGCCGCGGTGATACCGCCGAGGCTCTTGCCTTTGCGCGTAAACAACTGCAGCCCGAGTTCCTCCTCGAGGAGCTTGAGTTGCTTGCTTACACCGGGCTGGGACGTGTACAGCCGCTCCGCGGCCGCCGTGATATTCAACCCGTTATCGACGATCGCCAGCAAGTATTTGAGTTGTTGTAGTTTCATTCGAGCGACAGCAACGCTTGCGATTTCAAATTTAAGACCACAGTTATCCGAGTTCGTTTCCGAATTTGCCGCAAATAACGCATTTGTCTAAGATTTTTCGATGTGTCCGAAAAATCGCCGTTTCCTGCCCGGAATCCGGCCGTCACCGCGTTTACATATAACACAATGGCATAAGGATCGAGATAATTGATTTATCCGGCGGGTAATGAATTCCGGGCTTTTTCTGCTATACACAGTGCAGCAATACGAATAACAAGGACCAACAGGATGATTTACGACAATATTTTGCAGACCATCGGCAACACCCCGGTCGTGCGCCTGAACCGCATGGGCCCGGAAAACGTACAGATCTACGTGAAAGTCGAGTCGTTCAACCCGATGGCGTCGGTCAAGGACCGGCTCGCTTTCGCAATCATCAACGATGCGGAGGAATCGGGAGAGCTGGAGCCGGGGCAGACGGTGGTGGAGGCGACGTCCGGCAATACCGGGATTGCGCTGGCAATGGTCTGTGCGGCCACCGGGCACCCGTTCGTTGCGACGATGGCGGATTCGTTTTCCGTCGAGCGGCGCAAGATCATGCGCGGTCTCGGTGCGAAGGTCATCCTCACGCCCGCTGCAGAGCGTGGGTCGGGAATGGTCAGGAAGGCGGAGGAGCTCGCCGCGGAACACGGCTGGTTCCTGGCGCGGCAATTCGAGAACCCCTCCAACCCGGAGTACCACGCCAGCACCACGGGTCCCGAGATCCTGCGTGACTTTGCCGGCCGGCGGCTCGACTTCTGGGTGACGGGCTACGGCACCGGCGGCACCATGTCGGGTGCCGGACGCACCATCAAGGCGGCTCGGCCCGAAGTGACTATCGTGGCGACGGAGCCCGCTGGCGCGGCGCTACTGAAGGGCGATGACTGGAACCCGCACAAGATCCAGGGCTGGACGCCGGACTTCATTCCCGGTGTGCTGGATCGCGAGATCTTTGATCAGCTGATGTCGGTAACCGACGAGCGCGCCATCGAGGTCTCGCGCGAGCTGGCGGCAAAAGAGGGCATCTTTACCGGGATTTCGGCCGGTGCGACGCTCGCGACGGCGCTCGACGTGGCTGAAAACGCGTCCGACGGCTCGGTCATCCTGGCGATGCTTCCCGATACCGGGGAGCGCTATTTGTCGACGCCGCTGTTCGAGGGCGTCGAGGAAAATTCCGACGACGCGTGGCTGGCAGCCCTGTGATCGGGTCATGACGGTTCCGATGCTCGTAAAGAACTGAAACGACACAAAAAAATAGTGTCTGGTGAGACCTGAATCACAGCCTCCTGTGGCGGCAAATGGCATTGTGTGAGGCCTTTCATGCCACGGAAGCTGCCGTGCCAGCAGACATTCATACGCTCACAGCAACGAGGAATATCGGCAAAGCAGCCGACCTGCTGCAGTCGCTGGTGCCCCGGGCGCAGTGTTTCTGTTTTTACGGCCTCGACCGCAGCTGCATCTGGAGCAGCGACGGTGCCGATGACTACGAGGTCAACGATTTCGTCGCCGATCTGCATGCCGACCTGCTGCTCGCGGATCACCCCGAATCCGAGTTCGTGCGGCGCACACTGAATTCCGGGCGCACGCTGCTGGTACTGCCGGTGCTCGTCGACGACGGCGCCGCGCTCGGATTCCTGGTGGTGGTTTTCTCGCGGAATGCCGGTAAATCGTCCTGGTTTAATCCGAGCCTTTTGAACGACATCCTCGCGCCGGCCGTGGCGGTCATTGCCGAGGGCCTGAGTGTCGACCACGAACTGCAGGACGCGCTTACGCAGGTGAAGGGCGTCGAAAAAGAACTCAAGCTCGTCTACGAGGTCGACGAGAAAATCCATGGCCAGTCGCGCAGCCACGCGAGCCTGGCACAACTCGTCGGCCAGAGTGGCCGCTTCCTCGGTATCGCGTACAGCGTCTTGTTGATGCCGGCGAAGCGCATTCGCATCAGCGCGACGCATTCGAGCTGGAAAGATGTAAAGCGCAAGGTGCTGGATCGCTACCTGGTGGACCAGATGCTGCCCAGGCTCGAGAGCAAACGGGCACCCGCCGTTTTCGAAATTCCCGCGGTCGAGGGCGGCGAGACGATCGCCGACCGGGGCTACCAGACGCTGCTCTGTCCCGTCATGGACAAGCAGGGCAATGTCGAGGGCATGCTGGCGCTGCTCTGCCGGGTAAGCGGCGAGCCGTTCACTACGGCCCATCGGCGATTCATGTCGCATATCGTGCGCAAAGTCGAATACGTGATCGAGAAATCGTTCGACGCCATGACCGGACTGATGAATCGATCGGGCTTCGAGGCACAGATGCACGAAGCCTGGAAAAGCCTCGAATCCAATGATGACGCACACCAGATCATCTACTTCGATCTCGACAATCTGCAGCTCGTCAATGACACCTTCGGACGCAGGGCCGGCGACGAGGTCATCATGCGTTTCGCCCGGATGCTCGATAATGACCTGCCGCGCAGCGCCGTGTTGTCGCGCCTCACGGGCGACGATTTCTGCATCCTGTTGACGCATGCCGATGCGCAGGAGGGGCTGAATCTCGCGCAACAGGTCCGCGAAAAAGGCCAGTCGCTGCGCTACCTCGAAGGCGACAGGTCACTGCAGATAACCATCAGCATCGGCGTTGCCGAATTCAATCGCCGCTCCGGCGACGAGGGAGCGTCGCTCACCGCAGCCCGTATGGCGTGCGAGGCGGCAAAAGACCATGGCCGCGACCGTATCGAGGTGTATGACGAACAGAACCACAGCATCATCCGGCGTCACGACGACATGCAGCTCGTGGCGCAGATTCAACAGACGCTGGATTCTGACGGCTTCGCGCTGATGGCACAGCCGATCGCGAGCCTCACGGGCAGTTCCGACGTGCCGCGTTACGAAATATTGTTGCGCATGAAGGACGACGCCGGCAGCGCGGTACCTTCGTCCGCATTCTTCTCCGCGGCAGAACGCTACCAGCTGATGCCACAGGTGGATCGCTGGGTCGTCTCGAAGACGCTCGCAAGTCTCTCGGAACATCCGGAAGTCATTCGGGATGCCGGGGCCGTGTTTTCGGTGAATCTCTCGGGACAGTCGCTGTCGGATGACGACATACTGGAGTTCATCGAGCAGGAAATAGAAGAGGCCGGCCTGCCCGCAACGTCGCTCGGCTTCGAGGTGACCGAGTCCGCTGCCGTATCCAACCTTGCCAAAGCCCAGCAATTCATAACCGCGCTCCGGGAGCACGGCTGCAGTATCGCGCTTGACGACTTCGGCGCAGGCCTCAGTTCATTTGCCTACCTCAAGAACTTCGCCGTCGATATTCTAAAGATCGACGGTGGATTCATTCGCGACATCTCGGAAAACCGGATCTCGGAATCGATGGTCGCGGCGATCACGCAGGTTGCGAAGGTTATGGAACTGGAGACGGTCGCGGAGTACGTCGAAAACGAAAAGACACGCAAGCTCATAGCGAAACTCGGTGTGCACTACGCGCAGGGCCATGCAATCGGCAAGCCGCTGCCGCTCGAGGATGTGCTGGGCGACCTGTCCGTGCGCGTGAAGACGTCGACGGCCTGAGTCAGAACACGCCGGCCTCCAGTCCGGCTGCCATTGTCATTCCGAGTTCCTCGCATTCAGCGAGGCGCGCCGCGTCGAATTCACCGGCGATCAATACCGGGTCCTGCACTTCCCTGACGGCCAGTCCCTTGAGAATTCGGCGCAGGCTCGTGACTGCACCAGTACCGTCATTGCCGGCTCGCACGAAGAGCGCATAGGGACGGCCGTCGATCCTGTCCACGCAGTCGTAATAGCTGCGGTCGAGAAAATACTTCATCGCGCCGCTCATGTAGCCGAAGTTCTCGGGTGTGCCGAGTATGAACGCATCGCACCACAGCAGGTCCTCGGCAGTCGCCTCGAGAGCACCGCGTGTGCGCACCTCGACATGGTCTATAGCGGGGTTCCGCGCCCCCTGAATCACCGCGTCGGCCATCTGCGAGGTCGTTCCCGATTGCGAGTGATAGACGATGAGCAGGTGCTTCATGTCAGACATGATTCCTTACCTGGCAACAGAGATCGATAGTTTATCGCGACGCCGGCTGCACTTTCGCTAGACTGTGGGGATGCCGATCGACGACGACAAGATGAGCCGACTGCCCGACGCGTTGCGCCCGGTGGTCAGCCTCTGGTTCGACCGTCTGGAAGAGGCGCACGGGCGCCCGGCCCTGGCCGAAGATATCGAGGACCAGCTGCTTCGCGTCGTCGCCGTCAGCGAGTTTGCAGGTAATGCCCTGTTGCGGGACTGGGACTACTGGCGCGGGCGCCTCGAGCATCTTTCATCGCCGCCCGACCTGGACGAACTGAAAGCCCTGACCGATGACCTCGGTTGCGGCGAGGCGAGCCTCGAAGAGGCGAAGTCGCGCCTGCGCCGCTTCAGGCATCGTTACATGCTGAACGTCTTGTGGCGCGAGGTTGCAGGGATTGCGGAACTCGACGAGACGCTCGGCTCGCTGTCGGCACTTGCCGACCAGATGCTCGCGGCCGCAGGCCGTTATGCCGAAGCACGCCTCGAGGAACGCTATGGTCGTTTCCGGGACAAGGGCGGTGAGATCGTGCCGCTGGTCGTGCTGGCGATGGGCAAACTGGGCGGGGGTGAACTGAACTTCTCCTCCGACATCGACATCGTATTCCTGTATCCGGCGGACGGCGAAAGCGACGGAGCGCGCAAGCTGAGTGGCCAGCAGTATTTCACGCGCCTGTCGCAGATTATTGTCGGGCTCCTGGACGATCGCACCGCGGACGGTTTCGTGTTCCGCGTGGACACCCGTCTGCGTCCGTTCGGCGACAGCGGACCGCCCGTCACCAGTTTTGCCGCGCTCGAGTCCTATCTGTTGCAGCATGGCCGCGACTGGGAGCGATACGCATACATCAAGGCCCGGATTGTCGGTCAGCCGCCTGCGCCCGCCGTATCCCGCGACCTCTTCGAGCACCTGGTTACGCCGTTCGTTTACCGCCGCTACCTGGACTACGGCGTGTTCGAGTCGCTGCGGGACATGCACGAGCTGATCGCCGCGGAGGTCAAGCGGCGCGATCTCGCGGACAATATCAAGCTGGGGCCGGGCGGAATTCGCGAAATCGAGTTCATCGTACAGTCCATGCAGCTCGTCCGCGGCGGCTATCGTGAAGAGCTGCGGGAGTCGTCCCTGTTACGCGTGTTGCCGAAGCTCGCCGGCGGACGCGGTCTTGATCACAGCACGATCACGCGGCTACGGGATGCCTACGTGTTTCTTCGGCGCCTCGAGAATTTCATCCAGGCGATGCGCGATCAGCAGGTACACGACCTGCCACGGGACGAGACGGATCGGGAACGATTGTGCGTCGCGATGGGCTGCGCGGACTGGCCGTCGCTCGTGCGCGATCTCGACGGTCATCGCCACGGCGTCACGAGCGAATTCGAAGCGTTAGCATTCCGCGGCGGGGAAATTGAAGCTCAGGATGAACGCGAGCAGCGCTTCCAGGCGCTCTGGAACAGCGACGCCTCGGCCGAGGAATGGGCGAAAGAGCTTTCGGAACTGAAAAATGCGGTCGCGCTTGCCGAATCGCTGGCGGCTTTTCAGCAGGCGCCCTCGACGCTGAAGATCGACGCAATCTCGAGTGACCGACTGCAGCGCTTCATGCCACGGCTGATTTCGCTGGTGGTGCAGTGTCAGGAGCCGCTGCTTGCGCTGGACAGGACGCTGTCCGTCATAAACCGGATCCTTCGCCGCAGCGCCTACGTATCGCTGCTCAACGAGAACCTCGTCGCCAGGCGCCGGCTCGTGCAGTTGTGCGAGAGCAGTTCTTACGTCGCGGCACAGCTCGCGCGCTATCCAGTACTGCTCGACGAGCTGCTTGAACCACGCATCGCAACGGAACGCATTGAGAAGGCGGAATTCGAGGCGGAACTTGCGATACGCAGCGCCCACCTGCAGGGATCCGACAGCGAAGACCGGATGGAAATGCTGGCCCAGTTCCAGCGTGCCAGCCTGTTTCGCATAGCGGTAGCGGATTTCAGTGGTTCGCTGCCCATCATGAAAGTCAGCGACAGCCTGACCTTTCTCGCGGAAGCCGTGCTGGATCATGCGCTGGAGTCTGCCTGGCTGGACCTCACCGCCAAGCACGGTGTACCGCACTACGATATCGATGGTGAGCGGCACGCCGCCGGATTCGGTGTCATCGGTTACGGCAAGCTCGGCGGCCTCGAACTGTCCTATGGTTCGGACCTCGATCTGGTGTTCCTGCATGACTCGAAGGGCGGCCGCCAGGTGACCGACGGTGAGAAGCCGCTCGACAACGCGATTTTCTTCGGGCGCCTGGTAAGGCGGCTGGTGCACTTTCTGACTACCCAGACCAGCTCCGGTGTCATGTACGAGATCGACACGCGGCTGCGGCCGGAAGGCCGCAAGGGGGTCCTGGTCACGAGCACCGATGCTTTCCAGCGGTACCAGGAGGAGAACGCCTGGACCTGGGAGCACCAGGCCTTGTTACGGGCGCGGTCCGTCGCGGGTAGTGAGGCGGTCGCAAAGGCCTTCGAACGTATTCGCGCCCGGACGCTGATGTCGCGCATCAGGCTCGACGCGCTGCGAGACGACGTCGTGTCGATGCGCGCCCGCATGCGCAAGGAGCTCGATAAAAGCGAGACCGGCCGCTTCGATCTCAAGCACGGCCGCGGGGGCATCGGCGACATAGAATTCATCGTGCAGTACCTGGTGCTTCGCGATGCCCGCAAATACCCGGCGGTCATACGCTATAGCGACAATATCCGCCAGGTTGCCGCGCTGGCTTCCGTCGGCCGGCTCGACGTGCAAACCGCCGCCCGGCTGCAGGGGGCATACCGGGAGTTCCGGCGCCGCCTGCATCACCTGAGCCTCAACGACCGTCCGCCGTTCATTGGCGACGACGAGCTGTCTGCCGAGCGGGCGTTCGTCGCCGCCGTCTGGGAGCAGCACCTGGGCGGGTAGCGGTCGTAGCGGCCGGCGCGGGCGAAAGCGTATAATCGCGCGACCCCCAACGACCACAATGGAAGTTTCAGTGGCAGCCAAAGCAGGCACAGTCGACCAGAACCTGATACCGGCCAACGCGGAGCACCGCTATGCGGTGAGGCAGGATAACCTGCCATTGTCGTGTCCCATGCCGGGCATGTATCTGTGGAATTCACACCCCAAGGTCTACCTGCCGGTGCAGGAGACCGGGGAGGCGAAGTGCCCGTATTGCGGCGCCGCCTACTATCTCGAGCAGGACGGTTAGCGCCGTCGCGGTGAGGAACTGAGCCATGTACGTAGTGACCGGCGGTGCCGGCTTCATCGGCAGCAATCTCGTCCGCGCCCTCATCGAGCGCGGTCACGACGACGTCATAGTCGTAGACGATCTGGAGGACGGTCACAAGTTCGTGAATATCGCGGACCAGCCGATTGCCGATTATCTCGACAAGGATGAGTTCATCGCGCGCCTGGACGCAGATCCGTCTTTCGGCGCCTCGTTGTCTGCGATCCTGCACCAGGGCGCGTGCTCGGCGACGACCGAGTGGGACGGCCGCTACATGATGCGCAACAACTACGGCTATTCCCAGCGCCTGCTGCATTTCTGTCTCGACAGGAAAATACCTTACCTCTACGCCTCGTCGGCGGCGGTGTACGGGGCATCACAGGCGTTTGCCGAGCATCCCGACAACGAGTTGCCGCTGAACGTGTACGGCTATTCGAAGCTGCAGTTCGATCGTTACGTGAGCCGTGTCGCGGCTCGCCCGGAAAGCCAGGTCGTGGGCCTGCGTTATTTCAACGTCTACGGGCCGCGCGAGCAGCACAAGGGCTCCATGGCCAGCGTCGCATTCCATTTCAACAACCAGGTCGCTGCCGACGGCGAAGCGCGCCTGTTCGAGGGCTCCGGTGGTTATGGCGACGGTGAACAGCTGCGGGACTTCGTCTACGTGGATGACGTCTGCGCCGTGAACCTGTGGTTCCTGGACAACCCCGGCGTCTCGGGCGTGTTCAATACGGGCACCGGTAAGGCCCAGTCGTTCAACGACGTCGCGAATGCAGTCATCGGCTGGCACGGCAAGGGCCGCATTCGCTACATCCCCTTTCCGCCGCATCTCGAGGGCGCGTACCAGAGCTATACGCAGGCCGATCTTGCTCATCTGCGCGAGGCTGGCTGCGACGTCGAGTTTCGCCCGGTCGAGGACGGCGTAACAGATTACCTGGACCAGCTTTCCGGCTGAGCGCATGACGTCTCCGGCAACACTGATCGTCGGGCCATCGTGGGTCGGCGACATGGTGATGGCGCAGGCGCTGTTCATCCTGCTCAAAGAACGTAAGCCCGGCAATGCGATCGACGTGCTGGCGCCGGCGTGGTCGTTGCCGATCGTTGCGCGCATGCCGGAGGTTCGCCGCGGCATTACCGCGGAGACCGGGCACGGCGAACTGGCGCTCGGCAAACGGCGGCGCATCGGCTATGAACTCAGGGAAGAAGGCTACGAACAGGCCATCGTTCTGCCGCGCTCGCTGAAGTCGGCGCTCATTCCCTGGTTTGCGAGCATACCGACGCGCACCGGCTTTCGCGGCGAATCGCGGTTCGGCCTCATCAACGACATGCGGCCATTCGACCGCTCGGTCCTCGACCAGACGGTGAAGCGCTACGTCGCGCTCGGCCTGGAGCCCGACGCGGCGTTGCCGGCGGTCCCGTTCCCGGCCCTGGCGATCGACCGGCAAAAACAGGCCGCCGTGATGCAGTCACTCGGCATTGCCACCACGAAACCCGTGATCGCGATGATGCCCGGCGCGGAGTACGGGCCCGCCAAGTGCTGGCCGCTGGACTACTTTGCGGAGCTGTCCGAATTGCTTGTCAACGAAGGCTTCGATGTCTGGGTGCTCGGTTCCGACAAGGATGCCCCGGCCGGCGGGCAAATCGCGGCCGCAAGCGCCGCCCACAATCTCTGCGGGCGTACGTCGCTCGAGGATGTCATCGATCTGCTCGGGTACGTCGAGCAGGCGATCAGTAACGATTCGGGGCTGATGCATGTCGCCGCCGCCGTTGGCACGCACGTCCACGGCATCTACGGGTCCTCGTCGCCGGCGTTCACGCCGCCACTCACGAAAGCGCGCGATATTCACTGGCTCGATCTCGATTGCAGCCCCTGCTTCGAACGGACCTGCCCCCTGGGCCACCTGCGCTGCCTGAAGGAACTGAGCGTGTCGAGGCTGCATGCGGCGGTTAATGACGCCCATAATCGCCTAAAACGAAGCTAAAAGCCTCGAAAATCAGCTAAATTTCAGAATCGGTCGTAAGCTGGACCAAACCGCCCGGTGTCGGGCGGCCACGGTGATCTGCGCTATTATCCAAAAAAATGCGGTGAAGATTCATTAAATTACGCAAAAAAACAAGAAAGTGACGGTAATGCCGTAAAGACTGTCTCGCTGGTGCCGCCTGATAAAGCCTGGAAATGGCTGGGAGGCCGCAGAAGGCCTTCGGATGGTTGCTGGCCTGGACAGAAAAAGACGCGAAAAGTGAATAAAATCCACTAAAAAACAGCAAAAAGAAGCGATCGTGCAGATCTGTACGCCAGCGGTGGCCGGGCGTGATAATGGCAGGCTGAATCCGGAAAATAGAGGCTTGTTAACTGGCTAAAGTCCGAAAAAAACGTTTAATTTGCCGATAACGTCGTCTATCGTGATCATTTCCATCGCTTCGGGGTGCCTGACGCGCTGACCCCAGCGAAGGTCGGCGACGGGCTTGCCGAGATATCGCTTTACGGCATCGGGGTACCGATTCACGCACAGGTCGCGCGACAGGTAGGGGCCCGTGCGGTCCGGGTTCGATGTGGCATACAGGCCAATAACGGGTGTGCCGGCGGCGGTGGCCATGTGCGCGGGGCCCGAATCGGGGCACAGGACCACGTCCGCGGCGGCAATCAGTGCAAAGAGTTGCTTCAGCGAGGTCTGCCCCACCAGGTTCGTAGCACCGGACTGGCCGGCGATCGCGTGCGCGTATTCCTTTTCCAGGGCCGAGGTGCCGCCGGTCAGTACGACGTTCGCCTGCACGCGCTCGGCCAGGTACCGCGCGACCGCAACGAAGCGCTCGACCGGCCAGTTCCTGAAGTTGCGGCTGCGCTGGCTGCTGCAGGGGCTGATGACGACGGTACGCGGTCCCGCGTATTTCTGCGCGAAGGCTTGCTCGGAATCGCAGACCGGGATGTCCCAGCGCAGGTTGGTCGGCTGCGCGCCTATGTGCCGCGCAAAGCCCATCATGGCTTCCATCGCGTGTTCCTCCCGCGCCGCGCCGATCCGCTGGTTGGTGAACAGCCACTGGAAGTCGCGCGCGCGGGCCTTGTCGAAACCGAGCCTGACGGCCGCAGGGAACGTGCGGCAGAGCAGGTTGGCACGCATGGATGCGTGCATGCAGAGGGCAACGTCGAAACGCCGTCCCGACAGCGACTGCGCAACGTCCCGGTACGCGCCCAATCCTTTGCTCTTGTCGAAGGTGATAAACTCGATGTCCCGTATGTCGCCCATCAGGGTTGCTTCCGTCTTGCCGATGACCCACGTGATGCGGGCGTCGGGCCAGTTGTCCTGAAGGTTGCGTATTACCGCGAGCGCGTGGCAGGTGTCGCCGATCGCCGATAGCCGAAGAACACAGATGTCTTCGGGCGCAGAGTTTGCGAACAAGTGAGACAAGTCGATAACAAGGGACGGAACCGTTGACCGAAACCGTCGAGAAGACCGCGACCGGCGCCATCCTATACGATAAGGCCATCATCAACCAGATTTCCGAAGACCGTTTCGAGGCGGCCGGCTGGCTGCATGCGGAGCCGTTGCAGGGATCGCTGCGCTCGGCCGGGCGCGGCAATACGATGTATGTCGGCAATATCCCGCGGCAGTTCGTATTGCGGCACTTCATGCGCGGTGGACTGGTTGGCAAGCTGGTTCGTGACCGCTATATCTGGACCGGCGAGGACAATACGCGCTCATTCGTCGAGTGGCGTTTGCTCGCGAAACTCGCCGATAACAACCTGCGGGTACCTCGGCCGGCCGCCGCGCGCTACCGGCGTCACGGGCTGACGTACACGGCCGACATCATCACGGTGCGCATCCCCGCCGTGTCTCCGCTGTCGGAGTACATTACGGCACGTTCCCGCGACGAGGATTTCTGGCGTTCCACCGGCGCCGCTATTCGGGAGTTTCATGCCTGCGGCGTCTACCATGCCGACATGAATGCCTATAACCTGCAGATCGACAGCGCCGGCAGGGTATGGATGCTCGATTTCGATCGCGGCCGGTTGCTGCCGCCGGGTGCCTGGCAGCAAAAGACCCTCGGCCGCCTGCATCGCTCGCTGGTCAAGATCAAGACGCTGGACCCGCGCGTGCATTTTGACGAGGGCAACTGGCAGGCCCTGCTCGACGGTTATTTCAGCGCGTCCAAATCCCCGTAGAAATCGTCGTAGTCCTCCGGCAGGTTTTTGAACTTCCGGTGTAACCAGAAGTACTGCTCCGGGCAGCTGCGAATGTGCTCTTCGAGTACGTGCACGTACTTTTTCGTATCTTCGACGGGGTCGTCACCCGGAAAGTCGTCCAGCGGCGGCAGGATCGTGTGCACATAAGAGCCGTCGTCCAGCCGACGCGGGAAGAACGGCAGCGTTACGGCATCACCCAGGCGGGCAAGCGTTGACGTCGCCGTCGTGTGCATGGCGGGAACACCGAAAAACGGAATGACCGCCGCACCCTTGCGATCGTAGCTCTGATCCGGCGCGTACCAGACCGGTCGCCCCTTGCGCAACTTGCGCACCATCTTCTTGATGTCGCGTTTCTCGATCGTCTCGTCCGCCGAGCGTTCGCGACCCGTGCGCTGCAGTTCCGTAATGAATTCGCTGCGGTTCTTCCGGTACACGGCATCGAAAGGCGGACAGTTCATCGCGAGCAGCCTTCCGGAAATCTCGAGGGTCGTGAAATGGGCGCTCAGCAGTATGACGCCCTTGCCGCTGTCGAGCGCCTGCTGCAAGTGTTCGAGCCCGTCCAGCCGCGCGATCTTCGCGTGCGTCCGGTCGCTGGCCCAGCGGCCGAGCCCCATTTCGATCAACGACATGCCCAGTGCCTCGAAGTGCCGCGATGCCAGCGCGTTTCGTTCCTCTGCCGTCAGCTCCGGAAAACACAGCTCGATGTTGCGGCGGACCACGGCGCGGCGGCTGCCGGAAACCCGCTCCGCGAGCCTGCCGAGTCCACGGCCGATCGCCAGCCTGGCGCGATGCGGCAGCAGGCAGACGACGCGCAGGGCAGCCATCCCGAGCCAGGTCGGCCAGTACCGGGGCGTCCAGAAATGATGCAGTGGCCTTCGGTCGTCGCTCATGGAGGGCACGAGCTTAAGCGAAAACGGGGATCAGGCCCTAGTGTTTATTCCGACATGCCGTCGACGTAATCGTCGCTCTTGCCGTCGTCCTTCTTCGCGACGGCCGGCTCCGTCTCGTCGACGGGCGCCTCTACGGTCGCGATGCCGACGTGAAACGCCGCGAAACCCGGCATGACAACCTGGTTGCGCGCCATGCCGATGATGCGCCCGGAATACGGTGAACGAACTTCGCTGCGCGCGTTATTCATGGGATCGGTAATCGTGCCGAGCACGTCGCCTTCACTCACCGTGCTGCCGAGACTGACGTCTGCAAGCAGGATGCCGCCACTGTCGGCGCGTACCCAGGAAGACCGGTAGTAAACGGGTTCCGGGTCGCTCCAGAGCCGCAATTTGCGCTGCATGCCGATGGTGCTGATCAACGTTTCGATGCCTTTTACGCCGTGCTTCACTTCGTTGAGCTCGAGTACCGACGGTCCGCCCGCTTCGAGCGTAACGGCCGGTATGCCGGCCTGCGTTGCTGCGTGCCGCAAGGTACCGACCGCCGGTGTGCTGTGCAGGATCACCATGCCGCCGAGACCCTGCGTCAGCGTTACGACGTCGGGGTTGCGCAGGTCGGCGCGAATCTGCGGCAGATTGGCGCGTTCGAACGAGCCGGTGTGCAGATCGATCAGTGCATCGCAATGCGCGATGACGTTGGTGAAGAAGGAGTGCGCGATGCGTGCTGCAGCGCTGCCCGTCGGGTTACCGGGAAAATAGCGATTGAGGTCGCGCCGGTCCGGGAGATACCGTGAGCCGCGCCGGAAGCCCTGCACGTTGACGATGGGCACGCCGATGATCGCGCCCGATAATTTTTCCGCGTTGATGTCGTGCATCACCCGCCGAACCATTTCGACGCCATTCAGTTCGTCGCCATGCACTGCCGCCGTCAGGCACAGGCTCGGCCCCGGCAGGGCGCCGTTGACGGCGAGAACCGGCGTTGATACCGGGACGCCCTCGAACAGCTCGGTTGCGGACCACGACAGCCGCATGGACTCACCCGGCGGAATCCTGGCGCCGAGCAACCGGAGCGGTTCGGCGCGACCTTCCGCCGCCGTGACCGCTTCGGCGAGGGGCACGTCGTTCGCATGTCCGGGTACGGCCTCGACAAACTCCTCGACCGCCGCGGTAACTTCGCTGGAACGCGAGTCCTCATCCTCTGTCGTATCGTCACGGATGTCCGTGCCGTTGTCGGCGGGGTCGACGGCGACTTCGCCCGCCGCAGACCAGCCACTGACGCCTGCCAGCAGCAGGCCGGCAGCGACGAGAAACGGGGTTCTTTTGAGAAGATGAATCATCATGATCGGGCAATAGGGTCGTGGCCTCAGCCGGGGGGCGATTTGCCGCGGCCGTCAAAGCTCATTAGCATCGCCGAAGCTACGCCGATTTACGTATTTTTTCTGTGAACTATTCAAGAATTTGCGATTGAAACTTGAACTGATCTAAATGGCAAGGAAAAGTCGAATTTTGTACCTTTTACCGCTGTTTCTGGGCCTCGCAGCGCATTCGGCCCATGCAGAGGAGACCTTCCCGTTCCCGGAAGCATTACAGCCCGATGTCGATTTCTGGGTATCGATCTTCACGCAATACGGCACCGACGAGGGCGTGCTGCACGACAATCGCAACCTCGCCGTGGTGTATGAGCGCATCGACGTGCCCGCCGGCATCAGCCGCCAGGAGCGAAACCGTCGCGTGAAAAAGCGCCGCGATGCACTGGTGCGCATATTGCGGAGCCTCGCCAACGGCAAGCGCGATAACCTTGACGCGGAAGAGGCGCAGGTTCTCGCACTCTGGCCCGAGGATGTCAGCAACGACGAGCTTTTGGCGGCAACCGAGCGCATACGCTTCCAGCAAGGACTCTCCGACCGCTTCCGGGAAGGCCTGCAGCGCTCGGGCCGCTGGCGCGATTTCATCGAGGCGGAGTTCACAGCGCTCGGCGTGCCGGTCGAACTCGCCGCGCTGCCGCACGTGGAATCGTCGTATAACCCCGAAGCCCGGTCGCACGTGGGCGCATCAGGGATCTGGCAGTTCACGCGCAGCACGGGGCGCCGCTTCATGCGTGTCGATCACGTGGTCGATGAGCGCAACGATCCTTTCGCTGCGACGCGCGGCGCCGGCCGGCTGCTTGCTTACAACTACTCGATTACCGGCAACTGGCCGATGGCGATCACAGCCTACAACCACGGCCTGGCCGGCGTGCGTAGGGCAATGCGAATTCACGGCGACACCGCCTACGTCGACATTCTGCGCAAATACAACGGCCGTACGTTCGGCTTCGCATCGCGCAATTTCTACGTTGCGTTTCTTGCCGCAAAAGAGGTCGACCAGAACCCGGATCGCTATTTCCCGGGCGTCGTTCGAGAGTCGCCGACAGTGTATGCGGAGCTGAAGCTGCCGGACTATGTTGCCGCCGAAGAACTCGCGAGTGCGATCGGTGTCTCGACGCGCCAAATCGCGAAACACAATCTTGCGCTGCAGCCCACTATCTGGGAGGGCAGCAAGCACCTGCCGCGGGGTTACTCTGTGCGCTTACCCGCGAGCATGATGCAGGATCCGGCAGACACAGTGTTGGCGTCCGTACCGAAGGACGGGTGGCATAGCAAACAGCTCCCCGATCTTTTTCATACCGTGGCGCGTGGCGACACACTGTCGCAGATCGCCGAGCGCTATGACACGCGAGTTTCGACGCTGGTCGCGCTGAATGGCCTCGGCAGCCGCCACAGGATTCGGGCGGGGCAGCAGCTGCGACTGCCGGCGGCAGGCCCCGCGCCCGAAGTGGTCGCGATGGCAAGCACCACAGCGGAGCCGCCGGAGCCTGAGGGGGTCGATCTGGAAGCGGCGCCGGAAGAAGTGCCAATGGTCGAGGAGCAGGAGCCAGCTGCACTTGCCGGCGAGGTTGCTGCGACCGTGACGAGCAGCCTGCAGACGGCACTGCTATCCGACCCGAGCGATTACACGGTCGCCGAAGACGGTACGATCGAGGTGCAACCGCTGGAGACACTGGGACACTATGCCGACTGGCTGGGCCTGCGGACACAGCGGCTGCGTGATATCAACGGCTTTGCGTTCCGCACGCCCGTCGAGGTCGGTCAGCGCATAAAACTCGAGTTCAGGGACGTCGATGCGGAAAGGTTCGAAAACCTGCGTGTTGATTACCATCGCAAGCAGCAGGACAGCTTTTTCCGTAAACACGTCATTACAGGTGTTAGAGAACACACGATTCGCCGCGGCGAATCGGTCTGGATATTGTCACTGCGCGAGTACGACGTGCCGATCTGGTTGTTCCGGCAGTACAACCCCGCGCTGGACCTGCACAGGATTACGCCCGGAACCACGGTGCGGTTCCCGATTCTCATGTCGACCGGGGATTCCTGATGGCGCATCGTCTGTGGCTGACCCTGATAAGGGTCTCGCCGCTGTTGCTGCTGACGATCGCCGCCGCTGCCTGGTTCCACGACGTACAGGAGGGCGGGCCTTACGTGCTGCGCAACCTGCTGCCGCCGACGCTACTGCTGCTGCTCGCAATGATCATCGTCTGGCGCGGTGGTGGAAGCTGGACCGGCAGGGGCTGGCGCTGGCCGCTCGGCCTGGTCGGGTTCGCAATCCCGGCGCTGGGCCTGTCGCTCTACCTGCACTATGCCTACTCGGTCAACCTGAACGGCATGTTCGACGATGCGGAGCAACCAACCCGCGTGTTTCGCTACCTGCCGGCGTACACGCTGGTGGCGGGCGCCATCGGTTTCAGCATCGGCTGGATCGTGGGCCGAAACGTGTGATGTGACGTGACTCTTTTTTCATGACCGACTGTTTTGCTAACCTGTACCCCGGAACTGTTTCGAGATGAACGCATGCCGGTACGGCTGAAGATTCTTTATTCACTGGTCGCCCTCTCGCTGGCCGTCAGCGTCCTGCCGGCCGGGCAGGGCAGCGCGCGGGCCAGCGACTTCCCGACCGCGGACAAGGTCGTGGTCGAGAAGGGCAAACGCAAGCTGCACCTGCTGAAAGGCGGCGTGGCATTTCGCAGTTTCGACATCGCGCTCGGCATCCGGCCGGTCGGCGACAAGGAGAAGGAGGGCGATTTCAAGACGCCCGAAGGCAATTACCTCCTCGATGCGCGTAACCCCGACAGCGAATATTTTCTCGCCATTCACGTTTCCTACCCCGACTCGCGCGACCGTGCCGAGGCTCGCAAGATGGGCGTGGACCCGGGTGGCGCAATCATGATCCACGGTCAGCCGAACGATCCCACGCGTTCCGAGGCGTACTATCGGACCCAGGACTGGACGAATGGCTGTATTGCCGTGTCGAATTCCGACATGATCGATATCTGGCTGATGACGGCCGAAAATACGCCGATCGAAATACGTCCCTGACGTCCACGACAAAGCGGAAATCGCATGACCCAAACCCCTACGGTTGACGCCGAGGTCTGGCCGGAAGGCAGCCTCGAGGTCCTGTCTCAGTTCGAAGTCGACCAGTTGCGCGGCAGCGGAGAAGGCGGCCTGTACGGGTTGCTGCGCCGCTGTATGCTCGCCGTGCTCAATTCAGGGAGCCAGATGGACGACACCCGCGCCGTACTCGAGCGTTACAGGGATTTCGACGTCGGCTTCATTCAGCAGGATCGCGGCGTCAAGGTGTCGCTGACCGGCGCGCCGCCCGACGCCTTCGTCGACGGCACCATGATCCGCGGAATCCGGGAATTGCTGTTCGCCGTGCTGCGGGATATCGTCTTCACGCGTAACGAGATCATCGGCGACCCACGATTCGATCTCGGCACGACGGGCGGAACCACCAATGCGGTGTTCCACATCGTTCGCAATGCGAGGCTGTTGCTCACGCCGGCCTCCGTCAACATCGTCGTGTGCTGGGGCGGTCATGCCATCAGCCGTGAGGAATACGATTACACCAAGCTCGTCGGCTATGAACTCGGCCTGCGTGGCATGAACGTCTGCACGGGCTGTGGGCCAGGCGCCATGAAAGGCCCCATGAAGGGCGCAACCATCGGCCATGCCAAACAACGCATTCGTGACGGCCGCTATATCGGTATCACGGAGCCGGGCATCATCGCCGCCGAAGCGCCCAACCCGATTGTGAACTCGCTGGTCATCATGCCCGACATGGAGAAGCGCCTGGAGGCGTTCGTGCGTGTCGGTCACGGCATCGTCGTGTTCCCGGGTGGTGTGGGAACGGCGGAGGAGATCCTTTACCTGCTGGGCGTCATGCTGCACCCGGACAATGCGTCCCAGCCCCTGCCGATGGTAATGACCGGCCCTGCGTCGGCTGAGCCCTACTTTCGCCAGATCGACGAGTTCGTCGGCCGGACGCTGGGACCGGAAGCCCAGCAGCGCTATACCATCATTATCGACGACCCGGCCGAAGTTGCGCGGGAAATGTCGCGCGGGCTCGCGGCGGTGCACGAATTCCGCAAGCACCATGGTGATGCCTATTACTTCAACTGGCGTCTCGCGATTGATCGCAATTTCCAGGAACCGTTCAGGGCGACACACGAGTCCATGACTGCTCTCGACATCAGGGAGGGGACGAAACCGCACGAACTCGCCGCTAATCTGCGGCGCGCGTTCTCGGGCATCGTGTCGGGCAACGTGCGCGACGACACGGCCGCCGCGATCGAGGAATTCGGACCCTTCGAAATCAACGGCTCGGCGCGAATCATGGCCCTGCTCGACGATCTGCTGGCCTCGTTCGTCGAGCAGCGGCGCATGAAGATCGCAGCAGGAAGCTACCGGCCCTGCTATCGGGTGCTGAGCTGAACGGCGATAATGGCCTGCTGATTAAGTAAAAAGCAACCGCAAGCATTTGAAAATTATGTGAAAAACTCAATTCTGCATTGTGATGCAGTTCCTGTGCATCGGGCCTGATTAAACATAGGATTTGTCTAAAGGACTGCCCGAGCAAGCCGATGCCTGACAGCAAACACATGAGATGGGTCGACGACCTCGCAACGGATGCGAAGCCGAAAGCCGACGAAGCAGAAACCACGGTGAGCCCTGCCGAACCGGCAGCGAACGATGCCGATGGCTGGCAACAATACCGGCGCTGGATCACGAAGGCGCCAGCGCCACGTGGCCGACGCGTCGGAATCGATCCGTCGCTTTATACCTGGAAGGGCTATCGCAGCTGGAGCGAGCAGGTGAAGAGAAACTGGTCCGACGACGAGGACCAGAGCTGATTCGCGAGCTCGATAACACAGGAATGACCAAACGCCGACTTCACGTCGGCGTTTTTTGTTGGCGCCCCAAGCATAGTGCCGCGCCCGGGACTGTGATGCTGTACACCTCGCAAACCGGTACTGCGTCTTGTTTTCGTGTATTGTTCGCCGCCGCTGAAAACTTTCAAAAAAAGCTGTGATCTGCCTCACGGAGGGAGATCACCTGCACCCCTATAGTCGTTCCAACACTGTTGGTTGCTAACGGATTTGCAAAGGCAGTATGTCAAGGAAGCACAAAGAAAACGAAGTGCCACTGGTCACACTCAAGAACGAGTCGTCACGGCAACGCTGGGAAATGTTCCATCGGGCAATCGCTCATGCGAAAGAATCCAATCAAGCCGCTGTCATCGAGGACGATCTCGGGACCGACGAAGGCAACAGTGGCGGGCCCTTACTCACCATCGTGCGTTGATCGCCACAGGGGATAATTCATTGGAACGGATGCTGCAATGGCTTGATGATCTGGACGACCTGCTTGGTGTCCTTGGCCTGCTCGCCGAACGCATGCGCCGCCATCTTCTCACTCTCGCACGGCTGTTGACCCTGGGTTCTATCGTCACATGCGGCATGCTCGCCGCGCTCAGGGAGCCGCCGCTCGGCCTGGCCGTGGCGATCCTGTTGTTCGTATTTCTGCTCTATCGCAGTGTCACCCGGCCCGGGTTTGCGGTCCGCGGCCGCCGGGCAGCCGCCTGAACACGACCCTCGCAGCCTTGAAATAGGGCTGCAAACCCCAATCGTCTGAGCCTCGATGCCGCAGCCGCGCGGCGCAATCGTATTTGCATGGGGAGCCAGATTTGAGCAGCAAGACCACCCGGGAAACACTCGGATTCCAGGCCGAGGTACGCCAGCTACTGAAGCTGATGATTCATTCCTTGTACAGCAACAAGGAGATATTTCTTCGTGAACTGATCTCGAACGCATCGGATGCAGCCGACAAGCTGCGTTTCGAGGCGCTTGCCGCGCCGGACCTGCTCGGCGAAGACACCGATCTCGGAATTCGTATCGAATACGACAGGGATGCCAGTACGGTCAGCGTCGTCGACAACGGCATCGGCATGTCACGCGACGAGCTGGTGGAGAACCTCGGCACCATTGCGCGTTCGGGCACCGCGGAATTCCTGAACCGGATGACCGGCGATGAAAAAGTGGATGCGCGGCTTATCGGCCAGTTCGGAGTCGGCTTCTACTCGGCCTTCATCGTGGCTGATCGCGTTGTCGTCGAAACGCGGCGTGCCGGCCTGGATCCTTCCGAGGGGATACGCTGGGAGTCGGACGGCCAGGGCGAATTCACGGTGGAATCAGCCGCAATCGACCATCGCGGCACGCGCGTTATTCTGCACCTGAAGGATGGCGAATCCGAGTTTGCCGAACCTGTGAGGCTCGAGAACCTCATCCACAAGTACTCGGACCACATAGCGTTTCCCGTCACACTCGAGGGCAAGGGAGACGACCAGGAAGCGAAGGTCGTCAATTCCGCCACGGCGCTGTGGACGCGTCCCCGTGCGGAAATCTCGGACGAGGAATACAAGGAGTTCTACAAGCATCTCTCCCACGATTTTTCGGATCCACTGCGCTGGAGCCACAACCAGGTCGAGGGGAAGCGGGAATACACCAGCCTGCTCTACATTCCTGCCAATGCACCTTTCGACCTCTGGAACCGCGAAGCACCGCGCGGACTCAAGCTCTACGTGCAGCGCGTATTCATCATGGATGACGCCGAGCAGTTCCTGCCGCTGTACCTGCGTTTCGTCAAGGGCGTCGTCGACTCGTCCGACCTGCCGCTTAACGTGTCGCGCGAACTTCTGCAGCAAAACCCGGACCTGCAGGCGATGCGCGGGGCGTTGACGCGGCGCGTGCTGGACATGCTTGCGAAAATGGCGGCCGACGAGGGCGACGACTACAGTAATTTCTGGCGGCAGTTCGGTTCCGTGATGAAGGAGGGTCTCATCGAGGATGCCGGCAACAAGGAGAAGCTGTCGCGCCTGCTGCGGTTTGCAACGACCAGCGGCAAGGGGGCCGAGCAGGACCAGTCGCTCGACGACTACGTGGCGAGGATGCAGGAGGGGCAGGACCGGATCTACTACCTGCTCGCCGACAATCACGCCACTGCCGTCGCGAGCCCGCACCTGGAGCAGCTGCAGAAGAACGGTATCGAGGTACTGTTACTGACGGACCGGATCGACCCATGGCTGGTGGATGCCCTGCGCGAGTATGACGGTAAGGAACTCGCCGACGTCGCGCGTGAGGGCCTGAGTCTTCCCGAGGGGGATGGCGTCATCTCGCAGGAGGTCGCCGACGAGCAGCACAAGCCGCTCCTCAAGAAGATCAGGCAGGTATTGAAGGATCGCGTCGAGGCGGTGAAAGCGAGCCGCCGCCTCGTCGATTCACCCGCGTGCGTCGTTGCGGGTGAAGGCGACCTCAACCCGAGCCTCAAGCGTATGCTGGAGGCGAGCGGCCAGAGCCTGCCGGAGACGAAGCCGATACTCGAAGTCAACGTCGGGCATCCGCTGGTCGAGCGCTTGTCCGCGGAAACCGACGATGAGCGCTTCGGCGCCCTGTCGAACATCCTGCTCGACCACGCGCTGCTCGCGGAAGGCAGCCAGATCGAGAATCCTGCCGAATACGTCGCACGCATGAACCGGCTGCTGCTCGAGCTTGATTCCGCGTCGGGCGCCAAGTAAAAGGGTCTCCGATGAGCAGCGATCTTCCAGGCGACGAGGAACTCCGGGCCAGGCTCAGTGACGAGCAATACCGGGTGACGCAGCAAAAAGGCACCGAACGCGCGTTCACGGGTGCCTACGTGGATCACAAGGCCGACGGCACCTACCGCTGCGTGTGCTGTAACGCGTCGCTCTTCAGCTCGGTCCAGAAGTACGATTCCGGCTCCGGCTGGCCGAGTTTCTGGTTGCCGCTGGCGGGCGACGCGGTGAAGACGGTCGTCGACAGCAGCCACGGCATGGTGCGGCAGGAGGTGGTCTGCAGCCGCTGTGGCGCGCATCTCGGGCACGTGTTCGACGACGGCCCACAACCCACGGGACTGCGGTATTGCATCAATTCGGCGTCGCTCGATTTCGCGGCCGGGTCCCCCGACAATTCCGACGACAAAGGCGATTCACAATGACATCACGCATTCTTCTCTTTGTGTTCCTGGCAGCAGTCGCCGTATCGGGCTGCACGCCCGGCGGAGCCCCGGATGAATCCGGCGAAGCCGAGGCGCAAGCTGACGCGGCGGCCGGGACGAACGCTGCCGAGGAAATCGAGATCGTGCCCGGACTCACGATGAGAAAACTCGAGAACGGTTACGGCCGGGCGGCCGTTGCCGGAGACCTCGCGACCGTGCATTACACCGGGTGGCTCTATGATCCGAATGCGCCCGACGGACGCGGCAAGAAGTTCGACAGTTCGGTCGATCGCGGTCAGCCGTTCCAGTTTCCGCTCGGCGCCGGCCGGGTCATCAGGGGCTGGGACGAGGGCGTCGTCGGGATGCTCATCGGCGAGAAGCGCGAACTGAAGATTGCGCCCGAACTCGGTTACGGTAACCGCGGTGCGGGATCCGCCATCCCACCGGGTGCGACGCTGCTGTTCGAGGTCGAGCTCATGGGCCTGCAGGGCCCGAACGACGAATAGGCCGCGTCAGGTTCCGGACTTCTTGAGCTGCAGGTCGCGGGCCTGGCCGATCCAGTCCTCCCGGTAGATCCGGGAACTGAAACCCTTCAGACGCTGCGCCACGCGGTCTATGTCGTACTCCGTCATCTCGGCGATCTGGTGATAGCGGAAGATGCCGAGTTCGTTCAGCGTCTTTTCGATCGCCGGCCCTATGCCCTTGATCAGGCGGAGGTTGTCGCGCAGGCCGCCGGTTTCCCGGTCGTGCAGGTCGGTGACCTCCGCCGTCGCTACCACGGCTTCCGCCTCTTCGCGGAATGATTCGGGCTCGTCCCCGTCGTCATCCTCGTCGTCCATTTCCACTTCTGCTTCCGCCTCGGCCAGGGCATCTTCGTCGTCGGCTTCCTCCAGGACGGCTTCGAGGCCCGTGTATGTCACGTTCGCAGGATCGTTGGACGCGTCCAGCTCGTCGCCGAGTGCCTCCTGGTCGACGGGTTCGATGCGGGTTTCTTCCGGGTCGCCCATCTGCTCGAGTTCGCCGATGCGCGCGCGTGCGGCGGCAAGTTCTTCCTCGACGGCCCTCGCTTCGTCGTCACGCTCGCGGTAGCGTTCGATCAGCGGGGGTAGGCGATTCTGCCAGTTTTCGAGTTCCCGGCTGAGGCGGAAGATCTTGTCGTCCTTTTCCGCGAGCGCCGCCCGCGTGGAATCGTCCCGCTTCTCGTTCGATTCGACGGACGACTGCAATTCGTCGCGCTGGCGCACTGCCCGCTCCAGCTTCGAACGAATGTCCTTCATTTCGCGCTGCAGCTGGTCGCGGCGCTCGAAAGCCTCTTTCAGTGCCTCGGAGAGTTCGCGCGCCCGGTTGGTCGCATCCTTACCGGAGGCCTGCAGCTGGCTGATCTGCTCCATGAGCGTGCGGTTCTGGTCGAGCAGACGCCCGTGCTCGGTGCGTTGTGCCTCGAGTTGACGCTGCCAGCCTTCGTTGACCGCGTTCTTTTCCTGCACGCAGCGCTTGCTTCGGCTGATCCAGCCGATTACCGCCCCGATTGCAACGGACCCGGCAATGAACGCGATGAAGGCGGCGGTAATCTCGGGCATGTCTCGATCCGTTTGGTGTATCCCTAAGAGGCCAGTCGCACGCGGTCCATGTCGGCGAGTACTTCACGAATTTGTTGCAGGGCCCAGTCGATCTCCTGCTTTTCGATGACGAGCGGTGGTGCCAGCCGGACGACCGTCTCGTGGGTTTCCTTGCTGAGGAGTCCGCGCCGCATCAATGCCTCGCAGACAGCCCTCGCGGTGCCCAGCGAGGGGTCGATATCGACGCCGACGAACAGTCCCCGCCCGCGGATCGCGCGGATCAGCGGGCTGTCGATCTTGCGGAGTTCCGCAACCAGGTAATCACCGAGCTCCGCGCTGCGCTCAGGCAGGCGGTCTTCGACCAGTATGTTGAGGGCTTCCAGGCCGATGGCCGCTCCCAGCGGATTACCGCCGAAGGTGCTGCCGTGATCGCCGGGCTGGAATACGCCCATTACCTCCTCGCGGGCGAGGAACATGGATACCGGGAAGATACCGCCGCCGAGCGCCTTGCCCAGGATCAGTCCGTCGGGGTGTACCCCCTCGTGTTCGCAGGCGAGCATCTTGCCGGTGCGGCCCAGGCCGGTCTGGATTTCGTCGGCGATGAGCAGCACGTTGTGCTTGCGGCACAGCTCCGCCGCGGCCCGGAGGTAACCGTCGGGCGGCACGACGATACCGCCTTCGCCCTGGATGGGTTCGACGAGAAATGCCGCGGTGTTTTCGTTGATGGCGCTTTCGAGCGCCTCGATGCTGCCGTATTCGACGATGGGGAAGCCGGGGGCAAAGGGCCCGAAACCGGCCCGGTACTGCGGCTCGTCCGACATCGCGATGATGGTCGTCGTGCGGCCGTGGAAGTTGCCGCTGCAGGCGATGATTTCGGCCTTGTCGTCAGCCACGCCCTTGACCGTGTAGGCCCACTTGCGAGCCGCCTTGATCGCGGTCTCGACGGCTTCCGCACCGGTGTTCATCGGAAGCGCCATGTCCTGCCCGGTCAGTTCGCAGGCTTTTGCGAGGAACGGACCGAGTTTATCCGTGTAGAAGGCACGCGAGACGATGTTGAGCGTGCCCACCTGGTCGCGCACCAGCCGCACCAGCCGCGGATTGGCATGACCGTGACTGACGGCCGAGTAAGCGCTCATCATGTCGAGGTATTTCCTGCCCGACTCGTCCCACACGAAAACGCCCTCGCCATGCGTGAGCACAACGGGAAGCGGGTGATAGTTGTGCGCGCAATAGCGCGACTCGAGGTCAATGTACTTGTTCATCAGTGGTCCTGCTTGCGCCGCAGGCGATTTTCTGCAGGTCGCGGAAGTGCCCCATAAGCCCATAATTTTACAGTAATAACGGCCCTGCAAGCCAGCAGCATTAGTGTCTTGCACGTGCAATGCGGCTTGCCTGGCGTCGAACAGGCGTTACCTTTGCGGACACACGGAGTATCAGGCGGACCTTATGTCGACAGCCCCTGTCAGCCAGAAAATATTCATCGACGGCCCGGCCGGTCGACTCGAGTCGATTCTTGATGAACCGCGAGAAGGTCCCTGCGAGGGCTGTGCGGTCGTCTGTCATCCCCATCCGCAGCACGGTGGAACCATGCACAACAAGGTTGCGCACACACTGGCGCGCTCGTTCGTGCGGCTCGGCTTTCGCACCCTGCGATTCAACTTTCGCGGTACGGAGGAAAGCGAGGGCACATACGACGAAGGTGTCGGCGAACTCGATGATGCGCTGGCCGCGGTAGACTGGCTTCGATCCAGTGGGGCGGAAGGCCCCCTGTGGATCGCCGGTTTTTCGTTCGGCGCGGCGATCGCGGTGCGCGCGGCGGTTCCCGCGCGCGTGGACGGGCTCGTTGCTATTGCGCCGGCCATCTACCGGTTCGCGCGCGACCTCGATGACCAACCGCGCTGCCCGTTCCTCGTTGTCCAGGGCGATGAAGACGAACTCGTCGACGTGGAGGAAACCATCGAGTGGGTCAACGGTCTCGATCCGGGGCCCGAGCTACTGGTGATGAACGGGGCGGAACACTTTTTCCACGGCCGTCTCGTGGAGTTACGCGAGGCCGTGATGGGGTTCGTACAATCGCACTCGTAGAAGCGGTTCCCGATCCGCGACAAAAAAAAGCCGGGGCAAGCCCGGCTTTTTCGTAATCAAAGCGTGTGCAAACGCTCAGACCATGTCTTTGAGGCCCTTGAGTGCCGTCACCTTGACGACCTTCGTGGCCGGCTTGGCTTTGAACATCATCTCCTCACCCGTGAAAGGATTGACGCCTTTACGCGCCTTCCTGGCGGGCTTCTTGACGACGCGCATTTTCAGCAGGCCCGGCACGGTGAACAACCCGGGGGCGCCACGACCGCCGAGGTTCTTCTTGATCTGTGCGTTAAGCGAATCGAACACCGCAGCGACGTCCTTGCGGGTCAAACCCGTGTCTTCGACGATCTTCGCGTAGATTTCCGACTTGGTAGGTGGCTTCTTGGTATTTGCTGCCATGAAAAACTAACTCCCTGAAACGAAAAAAACGGGCGGTGCCCGCGGTAAAAGCAGCGCGACCATAGCTGAATCGCGTAAAGGAAACAACTATTAAGACCGTATTTTTACCGGGAAAAACGCCGTGAACACAGCGAATACGGCCGGTGGTCAGTCGGTATAGAACTCGCGTTTGAAGCGTACTTCCGATGGGCGGGTGGCGCCTTCCGGCGTTACCGTGATGTCGAATATCAGGGTTTCGCGGTTAGCGACGGGCGTTTCGCCGATGTAGTAAACCGCATCCTGATCTTCTATCTGCCGCATGGCGACGTTCTTGAGCTGTCCGGTCAGGTTGACCGTTTTGACCGTAACGTCCGCCGGCACCGAGGTGTTATCGGATTCCTGCACGACGGAGATGGTCAGCATTGCGCGATTCTTGCTGCGCACGATGTTGTAGGCACGAGCAATTTCAGGCCCCAGTTCATCGGTGGACTGGGCGCTGAAGTGAACGATGTGGTCGCCGATGTCCTTCATCGTTTCGCCGGCGGGCTCGGCGGTCGGCACTGTCGGTGCTTCGCCACCACCCCCGCAAGCGGCGATGAGGCCGGATAGAGACAAGGCGATAAACGTTTTCCGGTTCAGCATGGTATTCATCTCCCGATCAGTTCTTCACTATAAACCATTTGCCGCATCCTCGTTAAAGATGGCCGGGGGTAGTTCAACAGGACCGGATACACGCATTAGTTTATTACGCTGCGTTTGTCCCCTGACGAGGGATATGCGCGACGGCGCGATGTCGAGGCAGTCGGCAAGCAGCCGAATGACGGCCTTGTTTGCCTTGCCGTCGGCAGGCGCAGCCGTCGTTCGTATCAGCAGCCGGCCGTCACGAATCTCCAGTACTTCGTTACGGCTTGCACGCGGTTGCACACGAACAGACAGGACGAAGTCATCGCCAACCTGTCGCACGCAGGACTCGCGGGCCGGCATGCAGAATCCGCTACAGCAGCCCCATGAAAAGTCTTACCATGGCGCCGAGCGCGATCAACGCGAATATCGGCGAAATATCAAAGCCACCGATCGGCGGGATGAGGCGCCGGAACGGGCGCAGCAAAGGCTCTGTCAGTGCGTACACCATCGCCACCGCGGGATTGTAGCCGCCCGAGCTGACCCAGCTGATGATGATGCGGATGATGATCAGCCAGAAGAACAGGTTGAAGGTCAACAGCACCAGGCTGACCGCCGAACTCAGCAGTAACGATACGATCGTCGGGCGGATACCCTGCACCAGCGCGATAATGAACACGGCGAGGTACTGCACGCCGAAAGCAACGACCACCGTTGCCGTGTCTATGCGACCGACAGGCGGCAGGATGCGGCGCACCGGAACGACCAGCGGCGACGTCAGCTTGAGAATCGCCTGGGCAAGCGGGTTATGAAAATCCGCCCGGACGAGCGGCAGGAACAGTCGCAATAGCAGGACGAGCAAGTACAGCCGTGCCAGCGCATCGATAATGAATACAATCGCGTCTACCGCTCCGCCCGCCATGATTCAGTCCTTATTGGCCTCGTCCGCAAGTGCTACGGCACGATCCCGTGCCGCCTCGAATGCTCGCGCAAAGATATCACGAACATGGTCGGCTTCGAGGCTCTCGAACGCCGCCGTCGTCGTTCCGCCCGGTGACCGTACCCGGTCGATCAGCGACTGCATTGTCTCGTCTTCCGCATCCGCGATCGCCGCGGCCCCCTTGGCGGTCTCGATCGTCAGTATGCGTGCCGCCTGCGGATCGAGACCGAAATTCTGGGCCGTCTTGATCATCATGTCGATGAGCAGGTAGAAGTACGCCGGACCCGTGCCCGAGATCGCGGTCACCGAATCGATATCGGCGTCGCTGTCTACGGATACGACGTGACCGACCGCGGACATGATGCCCTTGGCCCGTTTCTTCTGTTCCTCGTTGGTGCGCTCGTTCGCGAACAGCCCGCTGGCGCCGAGCCTGAGCAGGGCGGGCTGGTTGGGCATCACGCGCACGACGGCGAGACCACCACCGAGCCAGCCGTCTATGTCGACGGAGCGGATGCCGGCTGCAACAGACACGATCAGTGGCCGGGCTTTTTGCACGGTCGCCGCGATTTCCTTGCAGACCTGCTGCATGACCTGCGGCTTCACCGCCAGCACGACGGTGGACGCGCGGCGCGCAACGTCATCGTTCGATTCCTCGATGATCACCCCGGGGAGGTCGCGGGCCAGCGCGGCGCGTTGCTCGATCGCGGGTTCGGCGATGAGCAGGTCCTCCGCGGGGTACTTGCCCTCGATGAGGCCGGCCGTGATGGCCCGGGTCATGTTGCCGCCGCCGATGAAACCGATGAAATCGTTACTCATGATTACTCCCGTTCGAATCCGTTCAGGTTGCCCGCGGACCGAATACGGCGGTGCCGATTCGGACGATAGTTGCGCCTTCCATTATCGCCGCACGAAAATCGTCGCTCATCCCCATCGACAGCGTGTCCATGGCAAGACCGTCACGCGCCAGCGATTCGGCCAGTTCGCGCGTACGGGCAAACGGCACCCGTTGTTCGTCGAATGATTCGCGGATCGCCGGCAGGCACATGAGACCACGCAACCTGAGTCGCGGCAAAACAGAGACAGCGCGGGCGAGTTCACCGAGGTCGCCGGGCGACACCCCCGATTTTGAGGATTCCTGGTCGATGTTGACCTGGATGCAGACATTGAGGTCGCCGAGTGACGCCGGGCGCTGCTCGGACAAGCGTTGTGCAGTCTTCAGTTTGTCCACGGAGTGCACCCAGTCGAAGTGCTCGGCCACTGCCCGGGTCTTGTTCGACTGGAGATGGCCGATGAAATGCCAGCAGAGCGCCTTTTCTGCCAGTTTTGTGATCTTATCGATGCCTTCCTGCGCGATGTTTTCGCCAAAATCACGTTGTCCGGCATCGGCCGCTGCGACGATCTTCTCGAGCGGCTGTTTTTTGCTGACGGCAAGCAGATGGACGTCCTCGGGACGACGCCCGGCCTCCACTGCCGTTGCGGCCAGCAAATCGCGGATTTTTCGCAAGTTTTCCGTGACTCCAATCACGTTTTGGTCCCGGTGCTTCGCTATACTAGGTCCAATATTCGCCGGGTTATGGTAAGTCCGGCTGTCTTTGATGAGGGAAAAATATGGCCGTCGACGTTGCGCAACTATTGTCGTTCACGGTAAAGAACAACGCGTCTGACCTGCACCTCTCCGGTGGCGTGCCGCCGATGATTCGCGTTGATGGTGACATCAAGCGCATCAATATGCCGGCGCTGACCCACAAAGACGTCAATAGCATGGTGTACGACATCATGAATGACAAGCAGCGCAAGGACTACGAGGAATTCCTGGAGACGGACTTCTCGTTCGAGATTCCGAAGCTGGCGCGTTTCAGGGTCAATGCGTTCAACCAGAATCGCGGCTCGGCCGCCGTGTTCCGCATTATCCCGTCGGAGATACTGACGCTCGACGACCTCGGCGCACCGGGTATCTTCAAGGACGTTTCGATGCACCCCAGGGGAATCGTGCTGGTAACGGGGCCGACAGGCTCGGGTAAAAGTACCACCCTTGCGGCCATGGTCGACTACATCAACGAGAACAAGCCCGATCACATCCTGACGATCGAGGATCCGATCGAGTTTGTTCACGAGTCCAAGAAGTCGCTGATCAACCAGCGGGAAGTCCATCGCGATACGCTCGGCTTCAACGAGGCGCTGCGCTCGGCGCTGCGTGAGGACCCCGACGTGATCCTCGTCGGCGAGCTGCGCGATCTCGAGACCATCCGTCTCGCGCTCACCGCCGCGGAAACCGGCCACCTTGTCTTCGGAACCTTGCACACGAGTTCCGCTGCGAAGACCATCGACCGAATCGTCGACGTATTCCCGGCAGCAGAGAAGGAAATGGTCCGGGCGATGCTGTCCGAATCACTGCGTGCCGTCATCTCACAGACATTGCTCAAGAAAGTCGGTGGTGGCCGTATTGCCGCACACGAGATCATGATCGGCACGCCGGCCATTCGAAACCTCATTCGTGAAGGCAAGATCGCGCAAATGTACTCGGCCATCCAGACCGGGCAGGGATCCGGTATGCAGACGCTGGACCAGAACCTCGCCGAATTGCTGACGAAGGGCCTGATCAACAAGGAAGAAGCGCGCTTCCGCGCGGTCAACAAGGAAAACTTCTAGGCGGTCCCGCGGACAGCCCGGAGAGGAGACTGACACATGGAACGCGAGCAAGCAGTACGCCTGACACAGAACCTGTTGCGAAAAATGGTCGAGCGAAACGGCTCGGACCTGTTCCTGACCCGGGGATTCCCGCCGGCCATCAAGGTCGACGGAACAATCCACAAGGCGACCGACACGCCCTTGTCCGCCGACCAGTCCGCCATGATGGTGCGCTCCATCATGAACGACAAGCAGATAAAGGAATTCGACGCGACCAAGGAGTGTAATTTCGCGATTGCGCCGCAGGGCATCGGCCGCTTCCGCGTCAGCGCCTTCATCCAGCAGGGCTACGTTGGCGCCGTATTGCGCACGATCACCACCGAGATTCCGACACTCGAGGAACTCGAGTTGCCGCCCATCCTGAAAGACGTCGTCATGAACAAGCGCGGCATCGTGATCGTCGTCGGCGGCACCGGTTCGGGTAAATCGACTACGCTCGCGGCCATGATCGGCCACAGGAACGAAAATTCCCGCGGCCACATCGTTTCCATCGAGGATCCTGTCGAATACGTGCATCCGCACAAGGGCTGCGTCATTACGCAGCGAGAAGTCGGGATCGATACGGAGTCCTGGCACAACGCGCTCAAGAACACGCTGCGCCAGGCGCCCGACGTCATCCTGATCGGCGAGGTTCGGGATCGCGAGACGATGGAATACGCGATCCAGTTCGCCGAGACGGGCCATCTCTGCCTTGCAACGCTGCACGCTAACAGCGCAAACCAGGCGCTGGACCGCATCATCAACTTCTTTCCCGAGGAGCGGCGGCAACAGCTGCTCATGGACCTGTCACTCAATACCCGGGGGCTGATTTCACAGCGCCTGATTCCGCGTGTGGGCGGCATCGGCCGCATCGCAGCCATGGAAATCCTGCTGAACACGCCCTTGATCGCCGACCTGATCTTCAAGGGCGACGTCGGCCAGATCAAGGACATCATGGCCAAGTCGACTCGCCTCGGCATGCAAACCTTCGATCAGGCGCTCTTCGCTCTTTACGAAGAGGGCACGATTTCGTACGAGGAGGCCATGCGCAACGCCGACTCGAAGAACGAACTGCGCCTCCGTATCAAACTGGAGAGCAAGCGCGATTCGACGGCGGCCGAACAGCAAGCCGAGAGCCTGCGGATCATGGAAGAGGATACGGCTCGGACATTCTGAGCCGCGCTAACGGGTATATACCTATATGAACGTCAAGCCGCTGTTCAAACTGATGGTGGAGAAAAACGCGTCCGACCTTTTCTTCGCGCCTTATTCGCCGGCAAAGATCAAGATCGAAGGCAAGATCATGCCGGTCAACAAGCTCGAGATGACGCCGAAGATGGTCAAGCAGGCGGCGATCGAGCTGATGGACGATGATCAGCTCGAGCACTTCTATAAAGAGCTCGAGATCGACTTCGCGATATCGGAACCCGGTCTGGGCCGCTTCCGCGTGAACGTGTTCCACCAGCGCGGCAACATCTCCATGGTGCTGCGCTACATCACCAACGAGCTGCCGAACCTCGAGGAGCTCGGCATGCCGGAGCAGCTCAAGGAGCTGACCATGTTGCGTCGTGGCCTGATCCTGATGGTCGGCGCTACCGGCGCGGGCAAGTCGACGACGCTGGCCGCGATGATCGATTACCGTAACGAGAAAACCTCATCGCACATCATCACGATCGAGGACCCGATCGAGTTCCTGCACCCGAACAAGCAGTCGATCGTCAACCAGCGCGAAGTCGGCCTGGATACCAAGTCCTATGGCCGCGCGCTGAAGAGTGCAGTTCGCGCCGCGCCGGACGTGATCCAGATCGGCGAGATTCGGGATCGCGAATCGATGCAGTCGGCCCTGGATATGGCCGGCACCGGGCACCTGGTGCTTGCGACCGTACACTCCAACAATGCGGCCGAGACACTCGACCGCATCATCAACCTGTTTCCGCAGGACCAGCATTCGCAGGTCTTCATGGATCTCGCTCACTACCTGCGCGCGATCCTGTCGCAGCGCCTCGTGCGCGCACGCAACGGCAAGCGAGTGGCCGCCGTCGAACTGCTGCTGAACACGCCGCACATCAAGGACCTGATCCTGAAGGGCGATATCTTCGCCGTGAAGGAGGCTCACAGGGACTCCGGCGAAGCCGGCATGCGAAATTTCGACGCCGCCTTACTGGACCTCTACAAGGAAGGCACGATTACGCTCGAGGAAGCGATGTCGCATGCCGACTCCCGCGCCGACCTGGAAGCCAAGGTCAACTTCGGCGGATAGACCCGGCGCGGCCTCAGAAGATCTTCCTGTAGGCAAACACGATCACCAGCACGGTAATCGCGACGATGGCCGCGACGCTGTTCAACGGCGACAGCGCCTGGCCGATCAGCGCAACGGGCTCGTCGAGCTCGATCAGCGACTGCGGCAACGCCTGCGACAGCAAACCGACTGCGCGGACCAGCGTCGGCGTGAGCAGCCAGGCCACGATCGCCAGGACCAGGCCCGTTGCCGCCCACGCGACGAGTGCGCGTCGCCTCAGCGCATCGATTCTCGACATGATGTCCGCAATGAAGGCATCGCCGGCAATGTCCCGGTTCGCGATATCGAAGAGTTTCTGCAGCAGGGGGTCTCGATCCGTAGTCATGAGTCCTGTTCTCCGCGGGGTTTTGCGTCGTAGGCGGCCAGTTGCTCCCTGAGCCGAACCGTGCCGCGTCGAATGTGGGATTTTACGGTGCCGACCGGTATGTCCGTTACCTCGGCGATCTCGTCGTGCGTCATGCCCTCGTGATAGGCGAGGACGATGCAGAGCCGGGCATCGTGAGCGAGGGTCGCGAGCGCCGCATCGAGGTCGATCGCGATACGCGCAGGGTCGTCACTTGCGGTGGCCTCGTCGCGAAGCTCGTCGGCGCCCCGGACCGGGTCGTTGCGCCGTGCGTGTTGCAGCCAGACGTTGATGGCCAGCCGTTTGAGCCAGGGTCCGAACCTCGCGGGATCGTGAAGCTGCGGCAGCGCTTTCCATGCCTGCAGAAATGCCTGTTGCGACAGGTCGTCAGCGAGCGCCATGTCGCCGCAGCTCCTCCGCATCAGGTTGCGCACCCAGGCCTGGCGCCGGGAGACGAGTTCGGAAAAGGCCTGGCGATCGCCGTTCCGGGCCAGCCGAACCACGATGCTCTCCGGGCTCCTGGCGTAATATTTTCTGTCGAGCACCGGAAGGCCGCCGATCCTGGCTAGTGTCGCGGCGCTTTGCCGTCATCCGCATAGGACCTCTCCGCCACCCTCGCGGCGAGCAGCAGGCCGGCAGCGACAAAGGCGACCAGGCCGGCAACGCCGAGCAGTGCATGGTAAGCCTCGTTGGAGACGTCTCCGAGAAACCAGCCGAGAATTGCGAGACCGGGGGCAGCCGCGGCGGCGATAATGCCGCCGATCTTCAGGTCTCTTTCCGGCCGGCCTTTGTCCATGAATATCCTGCTGATGGCTTCTTCGTCGAGGTCTCTACCGCTGTCGATCATGCGCCGCAGCGTTTCGTGCTGTGCTTCTTTTTCCCGCACGGCATACCAGATTCCGCCCACGACGACGGCGGCGATGAAGCCCCAGAATGCGAAAGCAGCCAATCCTGCACCTAAACCGTCCATCCAAATCTCCTGAGTAGGGTGTCTGTACCAATAGAGATGCGGTCCCGGTCCCTACAGATGCACCCGGGTGCAGGATATTTCCCGCGGCGGATTACCAGGCGACGGTCGCGGCGTCGAATACCGGCCCGTCGACGCAGACGCGTTTCATGGCCGGGCCGTCCGGCGTATTGACTCTTACCGTGCAGCCCGCGCATCCGCCTACCGCGCAGGCCATGTATTCTTCGAGTGACACCTGGCAGGGCAACTCGTACCGGGCGGCAAGGGCTGCAACGGCCTTCAGCATCGGCGTGGGGCCGCAGGCGAATATCTCGACCTGACCGAGCCCGTCGGCGCCGAGCCCCTGCAGCCAGTGTTCGGCGAGGTCGGTGACGTAACCCTCGTAGCAGCCCTCGTAGCCCTGCAGGCTCGTGAGGCGTGCCGGCACGCCCCAGTGCTCGAGCAGCGGCATGGTGCTTCGCACGGCATCGTCGATGCCGGCCACGTCCAGCGCTGACTGTTCGAGATCGAACGGAAACGGTATCTCGGAACCGAGGATGGCCATGGGCTTCCAGGCAGCTGCGTCTTTGCGGAGCGCATCTGCCAGGAAGATCATTGGCGGAATGCCGACGCCGCCGCCGATCAGCAATGGCCTTGGCCGGTCGGCATGCAGCGCGAAAGGCTGGCCGATCGGCCCGAGCAGGCTCACGGTGTCGCCGCGGCGCTTGCGCGCCAGCAGGTGCAGCCCTTCGCCCACGATCTTGTAGAGGACCTCGATCCAGTCGTCCGCGGCCCGCATGATCGAGAGCGGCCGGCGCATCGGCAATTCCTCGTCGCAGCTGATGTGGATGAAGCTCCCGGGACGGGCCGCCCCAGCGCACTTCGGCGCACGTATACGCAGGATGTACTGGTCTCCGGGCCAGGCATCGTGGCCGAGCACTTCTCCTTCTTCGACGAAGATCGTGCCCCGATTTCGCTGCGCGGATTTCTGCGCCGCCGTGATCACCGCCTCTCCAGCGTCCCGGCAACCCGCTCCAGCACGGCCATGCGGACGGCCACGCCGTTCGTGACCTGTTCGGTGATCACAGACTGACTGCCGTCGGCGAGGCTGCCCTCGATCTCGATGCCGCGATTCATGGGGCCCGGATGCATCACGATCGCATCCGCCCGGGCGATCTTCATGCGTTCTTTGCTGACGCCATAGCTGGAAAAGTACTCGTCGGTACCGGGAATGCCTTCGAGATCATTGATGCGTTCACGCTGAATGCGCAGCGCCATGACGACATCGGCGTCCGCCAGGCCCTCGTCGAGATTGTCGCAGATCCGTGCGAACGGCATGTCATCGGCATCCGGCGCCATCGACGGCGGCGACACCAGCCGCAGTTCTCCGACGCCGAGAGTGTTCAGGCCCCAGCCGGTGGATCTCGCGACGCGCGAGTGGCGGATATCGCCGACAATCGCAACGACGAGATTGTCGAAGCTGCCCTTGTGACGCCGGATCGTCAGCAGATCGAGCAGGCCCTGTGTCGGGTGTGAGACGTCCGATTCGCCGGCATTCAGTATGCTGACATGGTCTTTGACGTGGCGTGCGATATACGCGGGAACCCCCGCGCTCGCATCGCGCACGACCATGATGTCGCATCGCATGGCCTCGAGCGTGTAGATGGTGTCGAGAATGCTCTCACCCTTCTTGCGGGAGGACGTGTTGACGTCGAGGTTGAGCACGTCGGCACCCAGTCGCTTGCCCGCCAGGTCGAAGGACGCGCGCGTGCGCGTGCTCGGCTCGAAGAACAGGTTGGCCACGGTACGTCCGGCGAGCGCATCGCTGCGCGCAGGCAGGCTGGCGGTGGGCGTGAGATAGCGCTCCGCATCGTCGAGGATATCGACGAGTAGCGAACGGTCGAGGTCCTTCAGCGTAAGCAGGTGCCGCAGGCTGCCGTCGTCGTTCAACTGCAGTCGGGCGTCGTCCTCGAAGATCTGGTCAGGCTCGGCAGCATTCATCGCGCGGGCATTTTACATTAACGTCCGGCCAGATACCGTTCCGCGATAAACACGGCGGCGGCGGCATCGATGTCCTGTTTCGATATGCGCCCCCGCGATCCCTGTTGGCGGGCGTTCTTGAGTGCCTGCTCGGCTTCACGCGACGAGTAGCGTTCATCGATCGTGCTGATCGGCAGGTCGTATTGCGCCAGTTCCTCGATGAATGCCTCGACCGCGGCGGTTATCGGGCCGGGCGTGCCGTCGGCGTGAGTGGGCATGCCGACGACGAGCCGGGTCGGATGCCATTCGGAAATGATGGCCCTGATACGGTCGTGGTCGACGCCTTTCTCGCCGTTTTCGACGATGCCGACGGGGCTCGCGGACGCCGTCACGTCCTGCCCGACGGCGACGCCGATGCGCCGCAATCCGTAGTCGAATGCCAGAATCGTCTCGGGCAAGTCCGTATCAGGCGTGGCCGGCCTCCGGGGACAGCAGGGTCAGATCGACGCCGAGCGCCTTCGCTGCCGCGGCCCAGCGGTCCGCGAACGGCGTGTCGAAGACGATATCCGGCGTGGCCGACACATTGAGCCAGGAATTGGCCAGCATCTCTGCCTCGAGCTGGCCCGCGTCCCATCCCGCGTAGCCCAGCGCTACGAGCGATTTTTCAGGGCCCCGGCCACCCGCCATGGCGTCAATGATGTCACGCGACAGCGTCAGGCAGATTTCGCCAGAGACGGCCAGCGAATTTTCATAGTGGTGCGAGGTATCGTGCAGCACGAAGCCGCGCTCGGGACCCACGGGCCCGCCCATGAGCACGGGGTGATCGAGCGCCGCCGGATCGGGATTGTCGAGTTGCAGCTGTTCGAACAGGCCGCCCAGCTTGAGATTGAGGGGGCGATTGATGACGATGCCGAGCGCACCCTCGTCGTTGTGTTCGCAAATAAGAGTCACCGTGCTGCTGAAGTTCGGGTCCGCCATGCCTGGCATGGCTATCAGCAGCTGATTCGCCAGCGATCCGGTGGTCTCCATGCAGACAGTATCCGCTCTCGCGGCGGTCGGTACAACCTGTCCCCCGGGACGGTGTGACTATTGCCGGGCGACGTTCGCCGCGGCCGGCACAAATTCCTCGCTGAACAGCCACTTGTAGGCGAACCGCAAGCTGTCGTATTCGGCACTGATTTCAGCAGGGAAGGGGTCGAACGGCGACGCACGCCGCAATATGTCCAGTGCGGCCTGGTCGAGGATTCGTGAGCCGCTCGACTTGCGGATAATGACCTCGGCGAGCTGCCCGGATGCGTCGATACTGACTTCGAGCGTCGGGCTGCCGGTCAGGCCGTCGAGATTGCCGAGCGTCGGAAAATACTCGTCGCCCACGGACTCGATGCGCCGTTTCCACGTATCGAGGTACGCAGCCACAACAGACTCCCGGGTGTCGGCGCTGATGACGAGCTGGCGCGGATCGTCGTCGTGGATCAACAGGGTGGCTTTATCGTCCTGCGGCAGCGGCAGGGTCGTCTCGGCGCCGGACTCGAGCGCCAGCGCGGTATGGCTCTCCGGCTGCGGCTCCAGGCGCGGATCGTCGGTGACGCTTTTATCCTGTTCCGCGGCAGTCGCGAGCAGCTGGTCTGCGCTCACCTGGTGCTCGGTCGATTCGAGGAAGCTGTCGCCGTTTTCGTCGCCCGGATTGTCGATCGGCGACGCATTTTCGGCCGGCGCAGAGGGCCGCACCTGCTCGGACGTGTTACCGCCGCCCTCCTGGCTGGCCTGCGCAAGGTACTCGGCGCGGTCAGGGCGGTCGATGTCCTGGTCCGGGTCGGCAACGATGGTGACTTCCAGCGATATGGCGTCACTGAAGTCCTCGAGCATCGCCGGGTTGAAGGTCACACCGATTATCAGGATGCCGTGCAGCAGCGCGGCAAGAAACAGCATTGCCGGCAACCGGTCCGGGGCAGGGTCGGCGAGCTGTCTGAGCTCCTCGAGCGGGTCGGCTTTTAGCGCGAAATCGGCCATAGGCAAGGGTTAGGTTACTGGCGCGAATGATGATGCATATTTTTTAAGAAAACAACCGCTTACAAATAGAACTTCTTGTAGGGGCGCGCCTCGGCGCGCGACGGGTTCGCGGTTCGAGAACCGCTCCTACATCGGTGACCGACAGTTTATCCCGGCGGTGGCACCGGGCCTGAGACCTGTGTCACCCATTGCGGCCGAGGCGCCGCTCGATGGCACCGAACATGAGCCCGGCGGTGTTGAGGTCGAACTGCTCGTCGATCTCGCGCATGCCCGTCGGGCTCGTCACGTTGACCTCGGTGAGGTAGTCGCCGATCACGTCGATACCGGCAAAGATGACGCCGCCGTCGCGAAGCGCGGGCCCGACCCGGGCGCAAATTTCGCGATCACGATCCGATAACGGCTGGCCCTTGCCGACAGCGCCCATGACCAGGTTGCCGCGATTGTCTTCATCGGACGGTATGCGCGCCAGTGCGTAGGGCACCGGTTCGCCATCGAACAGCAGGATGCGTTTGTCGCCGAGCGAGATTTCCGGGATATAGGTCTGCGCCATGGCGAATTGCCGCCCGTAGTCGGTCAGCGTTTCGAATACGACATTGGCGTTCTTGTCGCCCTGACGGATGACGAAAATCGAGCGGCCGCCCATGCCGCCCAGCGGCTTGATAACCGCATGACCGTGCTCGGCAAGGAAGGCCCGCATTTCGTCCATGGACCGCGTGATCAGGGTCGCCGGCACGCAGTCGGGGAACCATGCCGTGTATGCCTTCTCGTTCATGTTCCTGAGCGCCTCCGGGTCGTTCATGATCAGGGCGCCCGCGTGTTTTGCCCGGTCCAGGATGTAGGTGGTGTAGATGTATTCCATGTCGAACGGCGGATCCTTGCGCATCAGGATCACGTCGAGCTCGCCGAGCGCAATCTCCTGTTCCTCGCCGAATCGCCACCAG
>Ga0193948_1000001_pt1 | contig 43559 bp, 42 predicted proteins | sample FRT_12_MG_FD_161659 | JGI IMG/M metagenome (GOLD analysis project Ga0193948, IMG submission 161659) | Sediment microbial communities from the Broadkill River, Lewes, Delaware, United States - FRT_1-2_MG | ecosystem: Environmental > Aquatic > Freshwater > River > Sediment | place: USA: Delaware... | reverse complement strand
GGCCGGATCTCGGAAAGACGCACTCTGGCGTCCTCTACGCCCACGACAGAGGCCGATTTTCGCAATCTGGTTGCACCGATACCCGTCATGTTTGCAATAAATCGAATATCAAAGGTGCGACTGCTCTCGCGAAGCGCGTGATGAACGACCCAAGAGGAAAAGTGCACATAGTGATCAAAAGTAATCGCAGGCGATCCATGTCCGGAGAAGGCAGCCAAGGCGCGATAGCGCTCGTGCCACTCGTAAGCGCTGCCAAATACCGCCTGGCAAATAGCCTCCAGCCGCTTCTCGCTATAAGGAGCGACTCGCGCGAGCAACTCCGATTGTCGTTCACCAATGAGGAAAAGCCTGGAAATTGCTGTGTGCCGGAAATCGTAGAAGACGCCAGGATGCTTAATCTCCTTCAGCGCATGACCTACGATGTTGGAGACAAATACGCGCTCAATTGGTTGAGTCTTGGAGCCCTCGGCGTTGAACAGTGCTGCGTTGGCCAGGTTTCTGTTTCGCCGTCGTTGTCCGGTGAAAAAGCCGCGCACGAGTTTGTCTTCGTCAGCTGTGAGCAGCAGCCCCAGCGGAATGATTCGTACGGCATTGTCTGTCTTGCCTGAGCCGAGAGCGTTGTTTCGCACCTTTAATGTCATGCGCTTTCCAGGTTCGATATCGCGAATCTGAAGCCTGACCACATCGTCCGGTCGCAATCCCGCGCGGTAAACGATGATGCTCATGACGGCAATACGTTCGATATTGTGCGGTGTCAGATTCTTTATCGACTGGATAGCGGTGAGGAACCGACTAAAAACGGCCTCGCAAACGAATGCGGCTCGGACGTGGCGTTTTGCAGTCAGCCCCAGATACAGGGGCTCGTATAAGGCTGGCAGATCGAATTGGCAGCGACCGACCTCGTGTAGTTCCGTCAGGCGGCGTGCAGCGCGTATCTGCTGTTGATCAGAGGGCTCATCGTTGATCACCTGACGGTACGCAAGATCAAGGTCATCTGGATCGAAGGCATCCTTCCCGTCCATAGCAACCAGGAGTCTGCGGCCGATCTCAGAATTATAGGTTCGGACGCTGGAAGCCTTGTTCCCTTTGTAGCCCAGGTGGTGAACGTAGTAAGCATGCAGGAGCCTGCCGGACAGAGGCCAATTCTCCGTGGACATTGCGTTCAGGTTCTTCAGTGCGTTGGCTCGGTCCTTGGCTTTTGTCACCGAGCCGCGCGGTTCCTTAATGGCTCTTGTGAGCGCCGTGCACATTGCCCCTGGGCTGGCTGATCCGGAGAAGGTATCAATGGCCGTAGGCGCGCCAGCTGACAACGGTTCCGCTTTGGTTGCCGGCTCCTCGATATCGTCAACCAGCGGTGGGTCCGCCCAAAGCATTTCGCGCCAATGCCGCTCTGGAATATCTGCCGTCGAGATACGTCCCGTCTGAGCACATAGCAACGCGTGAGGAATCGATGCGTACTGTTCTTCGATCGACAGCGCGACAGCACAGAACTGCTTGGGAGATGAGAACTTCGGACCTTTCGCGCCTACTCGAGCGGCCAGTGAGTTGATCCAACCGATCAGACGATTAGGGTCAATGCTGTTGATGTCGAGGCTGAGATCTGTGCTCGCGATCCGCGAGATCAGGCTCACCGTCAACGGATCCAGGAAGTGACGTTCAACCCGCTGCCGCTCTTCACCAACACAGACGTTAGTGACTTTGGCATCGCCAATGCTAAGAAGAACCCAGGCCTCGTCCCATCGTTCCGTGCAGTAAATTTCGGGGTCGGACACTGCGGTCAATACGAGTGCCTTCAAAGCGGGAGGCGTGCAGATGCCGCTCAACGTTGCCGCATAGAAGACCAGTAGTGCGGTGAGCATCTCGGGTTCTTCGAAGAGCGCAGGGTCGCCCTGTGCGACATGCCGTTGGATTGCTGTGTCCAGGACGTGCAGGGCGATGGAGTTCTTCTGCCAGGGCGCATCGCGTAGAAGTTTCTGCAAAGGCAATTGGTGGGCCCGAGCAACTGCCGGGTACGACCACGCACCGGCCTCATTTCCAGCATCGATGAAGTCGCAGAAACGGTTGTAGCCCGCGGCCAGTTCTCGGTAGCAACTTGTCTTCTCGGCCAATTGTTTGAAGAGGAGCCAGCTTGCGTCAAGTATCTTCTCGGCACTGGTTTCCTTGGGTGGGTTGAGCAGCAGCCCAGGCAGCTGGTCCTTGATGAATCGATCGGTGAAGCGCATGGCGTAAATTTCGCCGCGATCGCGGCGCGCCTTGCGTCCTTTTTCGCCAAACCGTTCGTTCGATACAGATGGTATCGGTGTCAGGAATTCGTGTTCCATCCTTGGACGGCTCCTATGTTGAGTGAAGACAGCATTTCGTCGATTTCGTCGCCGAGCCGGCGAAGTTCGAACATCGACGTACCGTCGAAATCGGAGAGCGGTGCGGGTCCGTGATCGGCATGACCGAAGAATGCGCGAAGCGCCCCCCGTCCAAATCCCTTGTCCCTGAGCCAAGTGGACAGAAAATGACGTGGCCAATTGCCCGGTAACGGCCAGGTGTGTCGCAGTTGCGTGAGTATCCATTTCGGCCTCACGACCTTGGTGCGGTGTCGGCGGTCGAAATAGAACAGCCATGCGTCATCCCCGGACAAGGAGCGAGAGATCGTATTCTCGAGTACGAGGTCGACGTCGCGAAACTCTTGGTACATTTGTTGTAGATGCGCCTGGTAGGCACGAACCTGATCGACTGCAATCTTGGGCATCGGTACGAACCGATCGCATGTCCCGTCCCGATTAACCTTGTCGACAAGACGGAGCGTGCGTGCATCGGAGTTCAGGTCGAATGCATTACCGAAGGGTTCGGTTACCGATCGAATCGCAGAGCAGAGGGACAGTAGCTGAACGGTGTAAAGCACGTATCGATTGTGAAATTCATAGATATCGCATGCCGACTGATGCTGACGCGCATCCTGTAACGCATTGGCCGAGAGCGTGAAGAATCGACTCACCACTTCCTCTGGTATACGAATTCGTGAGCCGATAACGCCGGTGGGCAGTGGGGGCCAGTTCAGATCCTTTTGGTCTTTGTGTCCCTGCAGCAACCAGTACACGTAGTCACAGTATGTTCGTACAAGTCGTTCGCGTGGGACAACTGAGTAGTAGAGACCGGCACAGTGTTCCGCGTGCACACCTGAGAGCAACGCGGTGTCCACCTCATCGATACCCAACGAGGTCAGACGATGTTTCATCGTCTTGCTTAGTCGTGGTCCTGTGACTCGGGTATCAATCGACTTGGCGAGCTGGCCGATGGCCTCTGCGAAGTCGCGCTTGACGTGTGGGCGTCGCGGCCGCCGAAGGTATTTCAGAAGGGGTTTGGCCAGAGCCGGGGGAATGGGTATAGCGAGCCCTGTGTCGTTCGATTCAGCCAGGATGCCGAGTCTCATCAGGTCTTCGAATTTCGGGAGCTCCGGTTGGTAATAGAGGGCCAGCGTCCGGTTTCGGTAGAAGAAATACTCTGACAATTCATAGTCGAGTTTCCCCTCTACGAGCTTGAGCGTCGCGAGTCGCTCGGCCCTGCGGCCGGTCAGGATTGAAAGCGCCGCAAAAAGATACCCGGACGATGTTTCGGCGCGGTCATAGCTCGAACGAAATGCCCTTAGGGTCTCGTTGTCCGTCAATCGTGATCGATGTGAGCTGGGCGATGCGAACTGCATAAGCTGGCGATGCAGAATCTGCTCACCACGAACCTGGACAACACCATGGCTGCGGTCCATCGGGTCGGATTTGTCTTGAATCCTCGCACCGGCGCCTTCTTTGGATCGATCGTGGCGGGTTTCCTCCATTGCGTTGGGGTGCGCGGAATCAATCGGCGTATCGGCTACCGTCATCCGCACGTCTTCGTCTTCGTCCAGTTCAATGTCTCGAGCCTGCCCAGGGACAAGCATCGAGATACCGGATGCAGTGACCTCGCGCTTGTCGCGGGCATCAACAAACGTGCGGACTGACCGGTCCCACGCTACTAATCGCTTTCTGAATTTCTTCAGCTTGCGGTCCGACGATGCGCTGAGGGCTTTTAGCTCCTGCGCGATTGTTGCGTACGGTTGATCAAATCGAGGAAGCCATTCGATGACCCCATCGAAATCATCATCCATCAATCGCCAGGCGCGGCGGCAGACATTGAGAATGTCGTCGTCATTGCAGTCACCCGAGGCAGCAAGCCCGATCGCTAGCTGCATCGTTCGGGCAACCAGGATGTCGAACAGCTCAGGACTCGATGGATGTGACGTGGCGGCGTCCGCGAGCAGGGCCGCAACCGGGTGCTCCTCGTGAACGCGATTAAGTGCGTCGCGCAGGTCGCGAATCTCCTTGCTGCCGATGTCCGGATAATCGTCGGCGGCGAGAGCCGCGAGTTCTGGTGGGAGTATCACGTCTGCACCAAACCCCAAACGCTCGGCCTCCTGGAGCCTCTCCGCGACTAACGCCTCGATTGTTGAGTTGACACTCTCGTCAAATTCGAAGAGTCGCAGGTTCGACAACACGTCATTCATTGGAAGCTCCTTGATCATTAGCAAAGACGTCGCCGAGGTTGACGTCGGCGACGCCACCAGCACGGATTTGTGGAAGGAAGTTGTTGAGCGTGGATGTCGATACGTCACAGGCGCGTGCGAAGTCCGACAACTTGAGTCGTGGCGATTGCTCGCTCTTGGGATCGGCGGGAAAGAACTCAGGTATCAGGTCCTCGGGAAACAGAGCCTGGAGATACAGAAACTTTGCGGCCAGGACTTTCGGGCGACATTCCTGAATGCGCTCGTATGCCATGACGGATCGCCACGCGAGGCGCTCAATCTGCTTTCTATTCAGGTCGTCGGCCGGTCGAATGCAGCAGGTTGTCTTTTTTGTGTTTCCCAGCAGGTGTAGGACAGGAAAGTCGCAGACCAGCCAGAAACGCCCAGACGCTTGCTGGGCGACGATGATGGGTGGGAAGGGGAGCGCGGTCGATTGAGTATCCTGACTGCGTTGCGGCGAGGGCATCTGAAATCGGCGGTAGTACCTGTAAGCCGCACGCGCGCTCGGGTGCAGCTGCAAATTCCGCCGATACAACGGGCGTTGATCCAGATTCGTCTGTTTGATGCCGCGGGCCATCAGGCTGGCACTCCGCGGCGGGGCCGCAGCAGATTTATCGTGGTATCGCGTTCATGCCGGTTTTTCGGGCGTTTTTTTTCCACAATGACATTCGATAAATAACTCTCAGATAACAACAGGATATTCAGCGCGCCTCTGATTTCGGCCTATTTCGCAACAAAATCGGCCTATATACCCAAATCGAATAAGCACCGTATTCGAGGTTCGCCTTCGTAAACTGGGTACTAAAGGCCCGATATCTGGGCTATTTGCAGGAGGGTCGAAGTGGTATCAGCGAACAGTTTTCATCCGACGCACCAGCAACTGGAGGTGGCCGATAGGTTCAGGCTGGGCGATGCTTTAAGGGTCAATGCGTACGCGGGCACCGGCAAGACCTCGACGCTGGAGTTCCTGTCAAAGCAAACAAGAAAGCGAGGGCTGTATCTTGCGTTCAACCGCGTGATTGCGAAGGAAGCAGTTGGGCGGTTCGGTGCCAACACGGCCTGCATGACAATTCATGCGCTGGCGCAGCGCAACCTTCCTGCCGAGATGCGTCAAAAACTCGCCAAGGATTTCGTTGTTCCTGCGCAGCTGCTGGAAGACCATCTCGTTCGCCGTTGTGGAATTCGTCGCTCGGAAGCCGCTCCTTACCGACGCGCTGTTTCCCAGTGTTTGCAAGCGTATTTTCGGTCGGCGGATGCTCGCCCGAGCGTCGAGGCGGCGCCGTACGGCTTTCAGTTCGACGTTCAGAATCTGGAGCCAGACACCCTCAATCGCGCACTGGTGTCTTGCTGGGCCTCAATGGCTAGGTTTGACGGCGAGCTTCCGCTTTCACACGGCGCCTATCTCAAGTGGTTCTTTCTGTATGGATGCATAGAAGGACATGACTACATAGTTGTCGACGAGGCGCAGGATCTGGGCCCGATCACGGTCAGTATCATCAGGAAGGCGGAGCTGCAGACGGTTTGGGTTGGGGATCGCTACCAGGCGATCTATGACTGGAACGGTGCGGAGAACGCGTTGGACACAATCGAAGGGGCTGATGAGGTCTTTCTCACTAAGTCGTTTCGGATTGGTGAGGAAAGGGCCGAGCTGGTATCAGCGCTCTTGGCGGATCTGGACGAGTTCAAACCTATAGTCGGCAATCCCGATGTTAAGACCATCGTCGGCAAGGGGCATCAACCGGTACGAATTGTCCGCAACAACATGACACTTCTCGCAAAACTCTTGCATCTGTCAAAGAGGAAAAAAGTATTCGCGCTGAGCGGTGCCGGTCGACTCAAGAAACTGGTGAAGGACGCTGACCTGCTCATGCGCGGCAAGCGACCTCGTGGTGGGCAGTTATCAAAATTCTCCAACTGGGAGCAAGTCCAGGACCAAGCAGCACGCCGGTTTGGTCACCCGTACACCGGGTTTGTTCGTGCGATCGAAGAGGTTGGGTGCCAAAGGGCCCTCGAAAAACTCGACGATCTGGCCGACTCAGCACATAACGCGGACATTACGCTTAGCACCGTACACGGTGCCAAGGGTTGTGAGTTTGATGCGGTCTCCATTTACGATGACTTTCGAGGGCAGAAGCAAAAAGGCCAGTTCTATGAATGTATGCCCGCCCCGGTAACGAGATTGTTGTATGTGGCCGTCACAAGGGCAAAGGAAACGCTCTATATCGAAAAACCACTCGCAAATCGGTTTGGTTTGGCCAGATTCGAGCACCAAGACGCCACAATTGCTGCCGATCCAGAGATTGTCGTGCCACCGGTGAGCGCCGAGCCTGACTACGATGTGATCGAGCCGGTGCGGGCGTCCCATGTCAGAGACGTGCATGAGACATACCCTGTCTGGTCCGACTCAATCAGGGCCCACGTGGATGAATCAGAAACCCCACAAAGGGCAGCCAGAGAATCAGCTTACGATCGATACGGAGGATTCGCGATCGGAATCGCATTGGGACTTTTTGTCGTAATTGCCTTCGATTTCATCGGGCTTGTTTCGCTATAGGTAGCGTTGTCGCTCGAATCGCTGTTTGTCTTCGAACGTCGGCCTAGCGACTCGCCGTAAGATGCCATCGGAAGCCACCTACTCTGGTGCAGAAAGGCTGCGGCAACTCCTTACATGCGCACAAGAATGGGGGCTTGACCTGTATGTTGCGTACACCTTCTAGAGTCACGCACTGATACCCACACCGGCTCGGAAGTTCGCGCGTTTGACGATTCCTGCCAGAGTGGAAACGAGTAGTTTTCGACGAGGAAAGGCTGCTGCAATGTTCTAAGTAGATGATTGACTACAATCGTTACTGAAAAAGCACCGCACTGGACCAAGACACCGTGTACGCAAGACTCAACAAACAGCACTCAAGAACAGCCAGGGCGAGAGCATTCGCCCTGCTGGCCGCTGTGTGGGTGAGTCTTGCACTGCAGCCGTGCGCCGTTGCCGCCGTGTCAGATCACGAGTGCCCGCACTGTCCGGTGGAAATAGTCGCAGAATCGGCGCCAATTCGTGATCACTGCAACCCAGCCGTGACAGATACTGCAGACAATGGCGCGGGCAGTCCCTCAGCCCAATCCGACTGCTGCGACCTCGATGACAGTATCGTCAATGTACGCCTCGACACCTCTGGTGACGACGATGGCAGCATCGTCCTTCCCACCTGCGTCCCAGCCTCGCAGTTTCGTCTTGGTCCTTGCGAGGAATCTGGAAGCGCAACCGGCCCGCCGGATCCCACCGGCGGGTCGGTACCTTTATACGTGCTGAAGTGTGTCTATTTGATCTAGCTCCCTGCGCGTAAACCACTCAAGTCCCATTCCGGTTTTCACGTAGGAGCTTAGTCATGTTCTTCCCTGTCGGGCTAGACCCCGAACACATCCACAGCGGTCGCCGCCAAATGCGGTCCGCCTTGATACACACGACCGTCGCCGTACTCGCGATCATGGTCATTGTTGCGCCAGCCCATGCACGGCCTGATACGCCGCTGACAATGGCCGAAGCCGTAGACTTGGCGCTCGCAGCGGAGCCGGGTCAAATGGCCCTTGAGGCACGTGCGGCGGCGCTCGATGAGCGTGCCGTGGTCGCCGGTGAGCTGCCCGACCCGATGTTGCGTCTCGGACTCAACAACTTCCCACTGGAATCCGGTGGCTTTTCCACCGAGGGCATGACTCAGGCCACCGTCGGCTTTCGCCAGGCGTTCCCGGCAGGCAAGACAAGATCCTTGTCCTACGAGAAATTCGGCCTGCTCTCCGACCAGATGAGCGAAAATGCCAATGCCCGCGGACGTAGCGTTCGTACGGCCGCACAGAAGGCCTGGCTCGAGCTGTATTTCCTCGATCGCGCGGAGACCTTGATCAGGGAGTCTCGGCCGTTCTTCGCTGACCTCGCCGAGATCACGCGCTCGCTCTACGCCGTGGGTCGCAAGACGCAGCAAGATGTCCTCCGCGCTGAACTGGAACTTAGTCGCTTGGATGACCGCCTAATCGACATCGAGCGGCGGCGCGGTCGGGCACAGTCGGCACTGGCAGAGTGGATTGGCAAGGAAGCGCGCCGTCCCGTAGCGAGCAACTTCCCGAACTGGAGCTCCCTGGCACCACTGACTGACCTGCAACAGGGGCTTCTGCAGCATCCTGCATTGCTGGCCGCCAACGCACAGGTTGATGCAAGTGCCGCTGGCGTCAAAATCGCCGATGAGCGATCCAAGCCGAGCTGGGCGCTTGATGTCGGGTACGGCTACCGCGAAGGCAACCTGCCAAATGGCGATCCGCGCTCCGATCTCGTTACCGTTGGTGTCACAGTGGGCTTGCCGTTCTTCCGCAAGAAATCGGTCGACAGCACCTTGACGGCCGCCTTGCAGGATCGCAGTGCCGCGAAATCCTCCATGCTGCGGCTTGAGCGTGAGCTCGTCAGTCAGCTGGAGGCTGAGCATGCCCAGTGGCGTGAACTGACACGGCGCCTCGATCTGTACGACACCCGGATTCTGAATCAGGCCAAAGGCCAGGCCGAAGCAGCTTTGCTTGCTTACCAAAGTGACGCCGGAGACTTCGCTGACGTCATGCGGTCTTACATCGGCTACCTGAACACTCAAATTGAACACATTCGTCTGAGCGTTGACCGCGCGCAGTCCTACGCTGTGCTCGCCAACCTTGCGGGATTCACACCATGAACAAAAACATCATTGTCGCCACATCGTTCGTTGTGGCTATTCTCATTGCCTTCTTTGTAGGGCGCTCTTTCAACGACGCGGCCGACGATAACGCGGGATCTAGCGGCAGTGGAGATCGCGAGATTCTCTACTGGATCGCTCCCATGGACCCGAACTACCGGCGCGATGAGCCCGGTAAGTCACCCATGGGTATGGACCTGGTACCGGTATACGCCGACGAAGTCGACAATCAGCCGGGCGTGGTCAAGATCGACTCGACCATCATCAACAACTTGGGTGTACGGACGGCGCAGGCCGAACGCAGCGTTCTTATGCGTCGCATCGAGACGGTCGGCTATATCACCTACGACGAAGACACGGTGCAACACGTGCACACGCGTGTCGATGGCTGGATTGAGAAACTCAACACCAAGGCAACGGGTGATCCTGTGAAGAAGGGTCAGCTACTTTTTGAGCTGTACTCGCCGACCTTGGTGAACGCTCAGGAAGAGTTCCTTACCGCCATACGTAGCGGAAACACCTTGCTCCTCAAGGCCTCGCGTGACCGCCTGGAGGCGTTGGGTGTCTCGAAGTCCGAAGTTGCACGGCTCGATAAAGAACGCACCGTTCAGCAACGCGTGCGTGTGTACGCAGAGTCGGATGGCGTGATTGCTCATCTTGGTGTTCGCGAGGGTATCTACATCACGCCCGCCACCGAGGTAATGTCGGTGGCCAAGCTCGATCGTGTCTGGGTCATGGCCGAAGTGTTTGAACGGCAATCCGCCTGGGTCAAGCCTGGCCAGAAGGCTGTTGTTGACCTGGACTACCTGCCAGGGAAAAGCCTGGAGGGCACGGTCGACTACGTCTATCCCGAACTCGATCCAAAGACCCGTACGCTCAAGGTTCGGTTGCGTTTCGAAAACGCCGGCGAGCTGCTGCGACCCAACATGTTCGCGCGGGTTGTCATCGAAGCCGATGGTTTTGGTCGCGTTGTTAACGTGCCGAGGGAAGCCGTAATTCGCGGTGGATCCATGGACCGGGTGGTCTTGGCGCTGGGCGAGGGTCGTTTCCGGTCGCAGCCGGTGCGCCTCGGTATTGAGTCCGGCAATCGCGTTGCAATTCGTAGCGGCCTCAAGGCCGGTGCAACTATCGTGGTATCGGGTCAGTTCCTGATCGACTCGGAGTCGAATATCGAAAGCGCGCTGGCGCGCATGAATGATGGCGCCGTCGAGGATCACAGCGAGCACGAAGCAACAAGCGAGCCTGCAAACGAAGCGTCGAGCATGGATCTCGAGATGGATCCCGAAATGGACCACAGCCAACACCAAATGGAACCTGCCGAGACGCCCGCCGAGATGGATCCCGAAATGGATCACTCGCAGCATCAGATGGAGGATGAGTCATGATTGCAGGGCTCATTCGTTGGTCCATTCACAACCGTTTTCTGGTGCTGGTTTTGACCGTGCTTATAACGGCGTGGGGCATTTACTCGCTGCGCCAAACACCGGTGGACGCCTTGCCGGACCTGTCCGATGTTCAGGTCATCATCAAGACTTCATTCCCTGGACAGGCGCCGCAAGTCGTAGAAGACCAGGTCACGTACCCCTTAACGACCGCGATGTTAGCTGTACCCAAAGCGACCACTGTCCGTGGCTACTCGTTCTTCGGGGACTCGTACGTCTACATTATTTTCGAGGACGGGACCGATCTCTACTGGGCTCGGTCTCGAGTACTGGAATACCTGAGCCAGGTCTCTGGCAATCTGCCAGATAACGCCAAGCCGGCCCTGGGCCCGGACGCAACGGGTGTTGGCTGGGTCTATGAGTATGCGCTCGTGGATCGCACCGGACAGCACGACCTCGCCGAGCTTCGCAGCCTGCAGGATTGGTTCCTGAAATACGAGCTGCAGACAGTGCCGGGTGTCGCCGAAGTTGCAACCATCGGCGGCATGGTGCGCCAATACCAGGTCGTCGTTGATCCCGACAAGCTGCGCGCCTTTGGCATTCCGCTCTCGAAGTTGAAGATGGCCATCAAGATGGGCAACCAGGAAACCGGCGGCTCAGTGATAGAGATGGGTGAGGCCGAGTACATGGTTCGCGCGACAGGCTACATCCAGGGAACTGAGGATCTCAGCCAGATCCCGCTCGGGTTGAATGCGCAAGGCACACCACTCGTCTTGTCCGATGTCGCCGAAATTCGCATCGGCCCACAAATGCGCCGCGGTATAGCCGATCTTAACGGCGAAGGTGAGGTGGTGGGAGCCGTCATCGTTATGCGTTGGGGTGAGAATGCCCTGGCAACGATTGATGGTGTGAAAGCCCGACTGGAAGAGCTCGGGCGCAGCTTGCCCGACGGCGTAGAGATCGTTACCACCTATGACCGCTCAGCCCTGATCGAACGCGCCGTTGAGACTCTCGAGGGCAAGCTCATTGAAGAGTTCCTCGTCGTCGCCCTCGTGTGCGCTGTCTTTCTTTTCCATCTGCGTTCGTCCGCCGTAATCATCCTGAGCCTGCCGGTCGGCATTCTTGTGGCATTCATCATCATGAAGCAGCAGGGTATCAACGCAAATATCATGTCCCTGGGCGGCATCGCCATTGCCATCGGCGCAATGGTGGATGCGGCGATCGTGATGGTCGAGAATGTCCATAAACACATCGAGAAAGAGCCGCTTACCGATGAGAATCGTTGGCGAATCATGGCCGATGCTGCGACCGAAGTCGGGCCGCCACTCTTCTTTTCGCTGTTGATTATTACCTTGAGCTTCCTGCCGGTCTTCACGCTGGAAGCGCAGGAAGGGCGTCTGTTCGCGCCGTTGGCCTTCACCAAGACCTACGCGATGGCGGCGTCGGCCGGACTCTCGATCACCCTCGTACCGGTTCTAATGGGCTACTTCATCCGCGGCAACATAACGCCCGAGCACAAGAACCCGATCAATCGCGTTCTGACTGCGGCATACCGGCCAATCATCAATGCGGTCATTCGCTACCCGAAGGGCACGCTGGTGCTGGCTGCCGCGGTGCTGGTGGTCGGTTTGTGGCCGGCAACCAAACTAGGTTCGGAATTCATGCCGCCGCTCGATGAAGGCGATCTCATGTACATGCCGACAACGTATCCGGGCGTGTCCATCGACAAAGCGCGCGAGATGCTGCAGCACACCGATCGCATGATCATGCAGGTGCCCGAGGTCAAGCGTGTGTTCGGCAAGATCGGCCGTGCCGAAACCGCCACCGACCCGGCACCGCTGACCATGATCGAAACCGTGATTCAGCTCAAACCCCGCGAGGAGTGGCGTGAAGGGATGACGCCGGAAGGACTGCGCGCTGAGCTTGATCGTGTTGTTAAGTACACCGGCCTCACCAACGCCTGGGTCATGCCGATCAAGACGCGCATCGATATGCTGGCGACGGGTATCAAGACACCGGTCGGAATCAAAGTTGCCGGTCCTGATCTCGAAGTGATCCAACGCATTGGCCTGGATCTCGAGCGAGTGCTTGCCAATGTTGAGGGCACCGCGTCGGTGTACTCGGAGCGTGTCGCCGGTGGACGTTACGTCGATGTTGATATTGATCGGGCACGCGCATCGCGATTCGGCCTCAACATCGCCGACATTCAGGATGTCGTGAAGTCAGCCGTCGGTGGAATGAATGTCACGCAAACTGTAGAGGGCCTGGAACGCTACCCGGTTAACGTTCGTTACCCACAACGGTTTCGGGATTCTGTCCAGCAACTCCAGCTCCTGCCGATTGTCACGCCAGGAGGCGCGCGTATCGCATTATCTGACGTTGCCGACGTTAAGGTGGTGGATGGACCGCCGGTCATCAAGAGCGAGAACGCACGACTCAACGGTTGGACCTACGTCGACATTACAGGTCGTGATCTCGGGTCTTATGTGGCCGAGGCACAGGGCGTGGTTGCTGACTTCGTTGACTTGCCTGCGGGTTATTCGCTGGCTTGGTCAGGCCAGTACGAGTACATGGTGCGGGCCAAGGAACGGCTCGCGATCGTAGGCCCCGTGACACTCGCGATTATCGTGCTGTTGCTGTATCTGAATTTCCGGCGCTTTGCCGAGGTGGCGATCATCATCGGCACGTTGCCGATGGCCCTGATCGGCGGTCTCTGGCTGTTATTCCTGCTGGGCTACGACCTGTCGGTCGCGGTTGGCGTGGGCTTCATTGCGCTGGCCGGCGTCGCGGTCGAGATCGGCGTGGTGATGCTGGTCTATCTCAACCAGGCGATACGCCAGCACATGGCAACCGCTGAGTCGGAGTCGCGCGCGTTGACGCTGGACGATGTGCGCCAGGCCGTTATCGACGGCGCCGTGCTGCGTGTTCGGCCGATCATGATGACAGTGGCGGCAATCATCGCCGGCCTCTTGCCGATCATGTTGGGCAGCGGCACCGGTTCCGAGGTAATGCGACGCATTGCCGCGCCTATGGTGGGCGGCATGGTCAGCGCCACCATCCTCACACTCATCGTTATTCCCGCGCTGTTCCTGTTATGGCGCAGCCGATCCCTTCATGTAAGTAACTAAGCGATAGGATATTTGCTATGAACATCAAGAGTATTTTGACCATCGGTGTCGTCGTCGCAATCGGCGCACTCGTCTTGTTTGCTAGGGCGTCGAACGATGGTTCGGGCACGACCACAATCGCCGCCCCAGACACTGCAACCTACGATCAGGCGAAACCTGATGTCGTTACCGTCTATAAGACAGAGGCTTGTGGGTGCTGCCTGGACTGGGTCGATCACCTGGAAACGAATGACCTTGAGGTTGAGGTGGTGAATGTCGCCTCGACAGCTCCCACACGAGAGCACTTTGGCGTGCCGCCGCAGCTACTCTCGTGCCACACTGGTTCAATCAACGGCTACTGGGTTGAAGGGCACGTGCCGGCGGACTTGGTACAAAAACTGATTACCGAAAAGCCTGCAGACATTCGCGGTATCTCGGCACCTGGTATGCCAATGGGATCACCTGGAATGGAAGGTCCGAATCCGGTGCAATACGACATCATTGCGTATCACGCCGATGGCACCACCAGCGTGTATGCGACGCGCCAGGGCAAGGAGGCTGTCGAATAATCTATCTCCCAACAGGCGCAGTTAACTGCGCCAGCCTCACGTCGGATCGGTGCTACACTTTTTCTCCGGTCCGACACGAGGCACTTGCGGGAAGATGACGACGGGATCCATAGTGCAATCAGAACCCAGGTCAAATCGCAGAGCCCTGTGGCTGGCAATACTGGCGGGCGCCATCATGGCGGCCGGGGTGTTAGTGCTGTGGTACGTCATCGACAAACGTGCCCAGGAGCATGCCGAGGCCTCCGTCGATCACACCGTGCACATGAACACGCTGCTGATTCGTCAGGACGCCGAGAATCGACTGCTGGCGCTGGACCGCTTGGCACGTCGCGCTCTGACAGACAGAGAGCCGTCGCAAGTTGATTGGGAGGCTGATGCCCGGAGCCACTTGAATGACATGCCGGGGTTGCTGGCCTTGCAATGGCTCGATGCGGAATTTAGTACTCGCTGGCGTGTGGCCCACGCCGATAATGAAGCCGACGCCGACGACCTGGGCAGCGTCCCGGCAGTCCGTGCCGCCATTGCCAAGGCATGGGAAAGTGGGACGCAAGTCTTCAGCGAGGTCTTCACACATGACGATGGAGCACCACGCGTGGTGATCGTCGTGCCAGTGTTTCACCACGCGGAGCTCGAGGGTGTCATCGCAGGCGTGCTGGTGCCCGGCCAGTGGCTTGAGGCTGTCATCGGTGGCGTACAGAGTAGTGACCACCATCTGCAGGTGCTGCTGGAGAGTCATGCTGTGTATCACTATGACGTAGCCGGCGACACATTCGATCCGACAAAAACGAAGGTCAGCCAGTTTCAGACTCGTGGGCTCGAGTGGACCATGCAAGTAACTCCCGCCACGTGGTTCCTGTCGGCGGGGCATGCCGATTCGTCCACCCTGGTTTTGATCGTAGGTCTTCTGTTGAGTGGTCTGACGACAGCGGCAGTCTACTTCGGCTTTGCCGCTCGCGATCGCTCGCACGAGTTTCATGACATCGCACTGCAACTGGCGACATTGTTTCGCAATCTCCCTGGTATGGCCTATCGCCGCAATCAAGCGCCGGATATGTCGATGGCATTTGTCAGCGAAGGCTGTCAGGCATTATCCGGAGTTCCGCGACAGATGTTCGCGGACGGGGAGACAGACTGGTTAGACCTTGTGCATCCAGATGACAAGGAACGCGTGACCGCCAGTATTCAGAGTGCTTTGTCCGCTGGTGAGGCGTTTGAGATCGAATATCGAATCACCGATGCGGACGGCAAGGTTCGCTGGATGTGGGAGCGCGGACGTGCGGTGACGTCTGAAGTCGACCAACACATGCACCTGGAAGGATTCGTGACCGACATAACTGAGCAGCGTGCGGCAGAAAGCGAGGCACGCGAGCACCGCGAACATCTCGCCCACGCAGACCGCCTGAACATGATGGGCGAAATGGCCACCGGAATTGCACACGAAATTAACCAACCGCTGTCAGCTATTTCGATACTGGTACAGGCAGGTGATCACCTGATTCGTACTGAGCGGTACGAGAGGCTTGCCGAAATACTTGAAAAGCTGGTTCGGCATGCGCACAGAGCGAGCGCTGTAATTGATCGTATGCAACAAATGGCCAAGCGTCACGAAAGCGTCAAGGAAACCATAGACTGCGAAGAGCTGATAAATGATGTAACAAGACTCGCCGAAGCCGAGGCGAGAGTACGCGACATTGAAATCGAAACTGACCTGGAGGCGGGGTTGCCGGCGGTCTCCGTAGACGCAGTGCAAATTCAACAAGTAGTGCTAAACCTCCTGCGAAACGGTATGGACGCCATGCAATCGATAGCCTGTCGCAACGGCAACACCATCGGGATAAGAACGCGCCTGTGTGATGACGGTGGCGTAGAGGTAGCTGTCATAGACAAGGGTAGTGGTGTGCCAGAGGACGCAGCTGAAATGCTTTTTTCTCCCTTCGCTACGACCAAGAAATCTGGAATGGGCATGGGTTTGTCCATTAGCCGGGCGATCGTGACGGCACACGGTGGCAACCTGAACTTCAGAAACAACAGCGATGGAGGTGCGATGTTCTTTTTCACGCTACCCCCCGCAGATCAAGAGGATACTCGATGAGCGAAGAACAAGTTGTTTACATCGTGGATGATGATTGCGATGTCCGGGAAAGCCTGGTAATCCTAATGGAAACTGTGGGACAGGCTTTTAAAGAGTACGAATCGGCACACGCTTTTCTTCAGGACTATCACGAAGGAATGCGCGGATGTCTGGTTGCTGATATTCGAATGCCTCGTATGAGTGGGCTCGAGTTGCAGGAGAAACTCATTGACGCCGGATCACTGCTTCCCATTATATTTATTACCGGGCACGGTGATATTTCGTTGGCGGTGAAGGCAATGAGGCGTGGCGCACTGGATTTCATTCGCAAGCCGTTCCATGAGCAGAACCTGCTTGACCGTATTAATGAGGCACTCGACATCGAGGACGGCAAGCGCAAAGTGCAGATGGATAAACAGCAGCTGGTTGAACGATTCGACAGTCTTTCGCATCGCGAACTCGAAGTGCTGGAACTCGTTGCGCAGGGAAAGATGAGCAAGGTCGTCGCTGATGACCTGGGAATCAGCGAGCGAACGGTAGAGGCGCACCGCTCACACATTATGCACAAGCTTGGTATTCACACAGTGGCGCAGCTCATTCGGCTGAAGATTCAGATTGAGATGCTCTCTGAGCCTGAATGAGCGTCATCCTAGTATGTAAACCCGCCTCCCACTACAAGCGGTAGTCCCGCGCGAAGCCGCGTATCACCCTCACCCAGCGTGAGTGGTATCAACAACTGGTAGCGGAGAATTTCGAATAGCTGGCTCGACGTCGGCCACCCATAATTTCGGTCAATTGGAATCGAAGGAATGGACGCGCCGATGCTCGACGCTTGTGACACCGTTTACGTTATTGATCCAGACGAATCCGTACATGACGCGATCAGTACGTTGCTCGAGGCAACAAAAGTCCGCGTCGAGTGTTATCGCACACCGGAGGCATTCCAGACCGTTTGCGCAACACGCAACACACAAAGCTGCTGTCTACTTCTTGAGGCCGTCCTTCCTGGCATTGGCAGCCTGGCACTGATACGCGATGTGCTCGCTCGCGATCCGAGCGTCCCAATCATTGTTCTTGCCAGCACCGCGGATAGCGATATAGCGGCACAGGCACTCAAGGCCGGTGCATTGGACGTTATCGACAAACCGCTGTTCGGCATGCACCTGCTCGAGAAAATTCTTGGTACCGCGGCAACATCCAGTTACGCGGTAGCACGCTGATTTACACGACCTTTTATGGAGACAAAAATGAACACAATCACACGACGCAGGACGATCGTCTGGTGTCTGCCAGCGCTTGCGTTTCTAGCGACCCCGTCGCTTGCACAAATGCATCCCGAACGAATCGCGGAGCTCGAAGAGCAAGTCTCGGCGTTGACGGAACAACTCGGTGAGCTAAGCGCTGAACTCGACGAAGCCAAAGATTCCGAGGGCCTCGATGGCCTTCGCAAAGACGTAGAAGCCAACAAGGTGGCCATTCAGGCAACGCAGTCGGCGACGACGTTTACCGATGCAACATCCGTCGCTCACTTGTCGGGTTACGCATCGGCTGACTACGTGAGTGTCGAAGACGGGCCGTCTGCATTTATTGCGAACTTCAACCCAATGTTTCACTTCCTGTACGACAACAAGATCCTGTGGGAAGCAGAGCTTGAGGTAGAGGTTGAAGAGAACGGGGATACCAGCATTGGCCTGGAGTACACCACGGTTGACTGGTTCCTGAATGACAAGCTCACACTGATTGCCGGCAAGTTCCTGAGCCCGATCGGCAACTTTCGCCAGAATATCCACCCCTCGTGGATTAACAAGCTGCCCTCGGCACCCCCCGGGTTTGGGCATGACGGTGCTGCTCCGATTTCCGAAATGGGTGTGCAGCTACGCGGTGTCGCCCCGATGGGTAGCAGTAAGCTGACCTACGCCTTCTACATGGGCAATGGGCCTAAGATCGAGGGCGAAGATGGTGAAATCCACGCAATTGAGGCTGAAGGTTTTGCGTCCGACCCGGACGACGAAAAAGTATTCGGTGGCCGAGTCGCCTTCCTGCCGATTCCGAGTCTGGAGATTGGCGTATCCGGCGCTACCGGTGACGTTTCGGTTGTAGAAGACGATGGCATGGATATAGAAGGCGATCCGAAGCGCGGTTACGACGTGATTGGTCTGGATGCCAGCTATCGCTGGAGGAACCTCGATTTGCGTGGCGAGTACGTTAGCCAGGAAATTGACGAGAATCCGTTGAGCATCGCTCCCGAGGGCGGTAAGTGGGAAACCTGGTACGCACAGGCGGCCTACCAGTTTGCCGACGGCAAATGGGAAGGTGTCGTGCGCTACACCGACTTTGATTCGCCTCACGCCGATGACACCCAGGAACAGCTTGCACTGGGCGTCAACTACCTGATCACACCCAGCGCCATGCTCAAGTTTGGCTACGAGTCGAACACGGGCGAGCCCGGTGAAGTCACCGACGCCGACCGCTGGCTCATCCAGATTGCTTACGGCTACTGATTTCCGAGGAGTTTAGACCATGAAGACGAATACATTGACACTGGTTCCGGTCGCGGTAATCACCGTGTTGCTGGGGCTCGGCCTGATGGCTGCGCAAGCACCAGCAATTGCAGAAGAGGCCTCAGCGCAAAATGACCCCATGAAATTCGCCAACGGCGCAAAGACCTGGGCGGACAACTGTGCGCGTTGCCACAACATGCGTGACCCCAAGTCACTTCGTGATGATCAATGGCGTGCTGCTGTCGCTCACATGCGGGTACGCGCAGGCTTGACTGGCGAGGAGGCGGAAAATGTTCTGGTTTTCCTGCAGCAAAGTAACTAGAAGCCTGGCCATCGTGGCGCTGGCGTCAATCGTGACGCCAGCTCTCGCCTCCGGGAGCGAGGCGGGCGAGAAGGTCTACGCACAGACCTGCATTGCCTGCCATGGCGCGAATGGCAAAGGCGCCATTCCAGGCGTCAGCGATTTCACCAAGGCGGATGGACCGCTGGCCAAGTCGGATGACACCTTATTCGCCAGTATCCGCGACGGCCTGGTGACGCCCGGCAAGCCGCTGTCGATGCCACCCAAGGGCGGCATTCCGACATTGACTGACGACGAGATCCGGGCAGTGCTTGACTATCTTCGGTCATCGTTTGGTAGCTAGAAAAGTGCTTGACCTTGACGTTGGGTACACCTTTTAACCTACGAGCATTCATTGGAATACGAGCTTTAATACAACCATGACCCTTCTGGCCACACTTCGACACCAACAGCGGATCCGGGCTCGCACCGTGCTCGGGCTGCTGGTCGTCGTGGGGCTGAACTTGACGCTGCAGGCTTGCGCAGCAGTTGCGCCCGCCAATGATATGCCGGCCGACCGGACGGTAGTGACTTCCACGCTTGAAACAACCCAGGCCCATTCAGGCCATGCTCAGCCCGAGCACCGACCGTTCTGCCCAGGCTGCGAGCATGATGGGTGTACCGAGCGTGGGTCCTGCGACGGTCCGGTCGCCGCCGGCACCAAGGCCGAAACTCGCCTGCCCGAGACCGACCAATTTGAATCAACCGCGGCCGTCGTTGTCGGCGATCTCGACCTGGCCGTAACCACTCTCGACACCTCCCCTGTGCGATCGACGAATGGCGCAGTGGCGGCTGCGGTTCCTCTCCATATCCGGCATTGCGTGTACCTGACCTAGAAGACCCTCGTGTGATACGGACGTTTTCCCGTTCTTTGAAGAGGCTTTTCAGTGACAGTTCAAGACCAAAAACAACGACTTTCAGCGGCTCCACCGACATCGATTATGAGCGAAGTTCGGCACGCCCAAACGCGTCGTCACTTCCTGATGGTTGCGACGGCAACCGCGGCAAGTGTCGGCATTGGCCTGGCGGCGTACCCATTCCTCGCATCGCTGCAGCCGAGTGCTCGCGCCAGCGCTGTAGGTGGCCCGGTGCAGGTGGACCTGTCGCTCATTCAGCCGGGCGAACGCATTACCGTCACCTGGCGCGGAAATCCAGTCTGGGTAGTCCGCAGGACCGAACAGGCCCTGCGGCTCATGGCGAGCGAGGACTGGCTTGCGGAACTGCGCGACCCGACGTCTGAGGTAGCAGGCCAGCAACCGGACTACGCGCGCAACGCAACACGATCCATCAGGGATGAGTACTTCGTCGCGATTGCGTTGTGCACACACCTCGGCTGCGTGCCGCTGTACGAGCCGCAGCCTGGTACGGCACGTTCGTCGCGCTTGTGGATCGGCGGTTTCTTCTGCCCTTGTCACGGGTCGCGATTCGACCTGGCCGGCCGCGTGGTAAGGAATGTACCGGCGCCAACAAACCTCGTTATTCCACCGCACACATTCGTCGGCTCCCACTTACTCGAGATCGGCACCGACTTTACCGGGACACCGGAGGACCGCTATGGCAACGCTTAGCTTATCGATAGACGGCATGACCTGCATGCACTGCACCAAGCGCGTGCAGGTTGCATTGCGCCGCGTACACGGTGTTTCCAAGGCGCGTGTCAATCTGATGGAGAATCTTGCAATGATCGACTACGACCCCGAACAGACCACGACCGCTACGCTTTTAAAAGCAGTGCGCGAGGAGGGCTTCGAGCCGGGGCCGGCCAAACTGCGCATGGCAGTAAAAGGTCTTCGTTGTGCCTCCTGTGTATCGCAGGTGGAAGGCGCGTTGTGCCGCACAACCGGCGTACTTGGTGCCAGCGTCAACGTTGCGACGGCCGAGGTCGACATCGAATATCAGCCCGGGCAAGCCAGTCTTAAAGACATGAGCCAGGCCGTCGCCGACAGCGGCTACGAACTGGTACCGCCAATCGAGGCGAGTGAGGACAGTGTCGACCGACATGCCGATGAGCAGGCCCGTGAGTACCGCGGATTGATGCGCAAGTTCTGGTTCGCCGCGATCATCTCCATCCCGGTGATGTTTTTCAGCTATCCGGATTTTGTCCCGGGCCTGCGCGACTGGATGCCCATGGGCAGTGACAACCGCCGCGTCGTCTGGGGACTTCTCGGGCTTCTCACATTACCGGTACTCGCCTGGTCCGGCTCGCAGTTCTACACCGGTATGTGGGCAGCCCTGAAACATCGCACCGCCAATATGCACACCCTTATTGCCTCCGGCATCACGGCCGCGTTCGTCTACTCCGCAGTTGCCGTGTTGTTTCCACAGTGGTTTCCATCGCAAGCGCTGGCTGAGGCCTTCTGGGACGTCTCAACCGTGGTCGTGGCGCTGGTGGTTCTTGGCATGGCGCTCGAGGTCAAGGCCAAAGGCAAGACCTCAGAAGCCATCAAGAAACTGATCGGCCTGCAGGCGAAGACTGCGCGCGTGGTCCGCGATGGCAAGGAAATCGATATCCCGGTTGAAGAGGTTGTTGTAGGTGATCACGTCGTCGTACGGCCTGGCGACAAAGTACCTGTGGACGGCGTAGTCGTGACCGGCTCGAGCAGTCTTGATGAATCCATGATCACCGGTGAGTCCATGCCGGTGGAGAAGCGCGTGAGCGATGAGGTTATCGGCGCAACACTGAACAAGACCGGTACCTTCACCTTCGAAGCAACGCGTGTCGGCAAGGATACGGCGCTCTCCAACATCATCCGGATGGTGCAGGACGCACAGGGTTCGAAGGCCCCGATTCAACGGGTCGTTGACCAGGTCGCCGCTTATTTCGTACCGACCGTCATGATACTCGGCATCGCCGCCTTCATCGTCTGGTACAACGTCGGGCCAGAGCCACGCATTGTGTTCAGCATCATCGTCTTTGTCACTACGCTGATCATTGCCTGCCCCTGTGCACTTGGCCTGGCAACACCGACCTCACTCACCGTGGGCATCGGCAAGGGTGCGGAAAACGGCATTCTGATTCGCTCAGGCGATGCGTTGCAAACGGCGAAACGCTTGAACGCCATCGTACTCGACAAGACCGGCACGATTACAAAGGGCGAGCCAGCGCTGACTGATGTCATCACACTGGGACAGATCCCGGAAAATGACTTGCTGGCGCTTACCGCCGCCCTCGAGAAAGGCTCTGAACATCCCCTGGGCGAAGCCATCGTCCGTGGCGCTGAAGATAGGCACCTGGTGCTCGCCACGGCGGTGGACTTCGCCGCTATCCCCGGTCACGGCGTCTACGGGCGGGTCGATGGCCACGAAATACTGCTCGGTAACGCCAAGCTGCTGCGCGATCGTGGTATCGACTCGGCCGACCTGACCGGAAACTGGGAATCCCTCGCAGCGGACGGCAAGACACCTATGTATGTCGCCGTCGATGGCAAAGCAGCCGGGCTGATCGCGGTCGCCGATACTATCAAGGATGACTCTGTCGTGGCGGTCAAGTCGCTGCAGAAGATGGGGCTCGAAGTGGTGATGATTACCGGCGACAACGCCCGTACGGCGGACGCCATCGCCAAGCGGGCCGGTATCGAACGTGTGTTGGCCGATGTCCTGCCGCAGGAGAAGGCCCACCAGGTCAAGAAGCTTCAACTCGAGGGCAAAGTTGTCGCCATGGTTGGTGACGGTATCAATGACGCTCCGGCGCTGGCCCAGGCTGATGTTGGCATGGCGATCGGAACCGGCACGGATGTCGCTATCGAAGCCAGCGACATCACGCTTATTAAGGGAAGCCTGACTGGTGTGGTCACTGCGATTCAAATATCCAGCGCCACCATGCGCAATGTGCGCCAGAACCTGTTCGGGGCATTCATCTACAACGTGTTGGGTGTCCCGGTGGCCATGGGTGTGCTGTATCCCTTCTCGGGCCTCCTGCTTTCACCCCTGATTGCCGCCGCTGCGATGGCGTTCAGCTCGGTCACGGTGGTCACCAACGCTAATCGTCTGCGTTATTTCAAACCCAAAGGAGGTGCGGTATGACGCCGGATCGGATCATTGTTACTGCGCTGGGACTCTTGCTGATCGTATTCATCGTCTGGTTCTTCTGGATGAAACGAGACAAGGGTACGCGCGCCTCAGAAACCAGTACTGGCCACCAAGAAGTCATGATCCTTGTCAAAGGCGGCTATACGCCGGACGTCATTGTCGTCGAGAAAGGCAGGCCTGTGCGACTCAACTTTCGTAGAGAGGAAACCGCGTCTTGTTCAGAGATGGTGCTGTTGCCAGATTTTGAGCTGAGCGCGCAATTGCCTGTTGGCGAAACTGTCGCCGTGGAGTTCGTACCCCAGGAAGCCGGTGAGTTCGAATTCGCCTGCCAGATGGGGATGCTGCGCGGCAAATTAATTGTGGAATAAACGGGGCGGAGTGCCCCACACCTAGGAGAAATGTAATGAACAGAAAACTAATGGCAGCAGCGATAGCGATCGCGATGCTTGGCGGTCCGGTTTTTGCCGAGACAGACCCGGTCGCCGAAATCGACAAGGAATGGGCCGAGAGGGCAGAAACCCAGCAGAAAATGGGTCAGCACATGGAAATGATGAAGGCGACCATGTCTAAGCTACAAGCCTCGGATGACCCCCAGGTTCGCAAGCAACTCATGGACGAGCACATGCAGGAAATGCGGCAAATGATGGGGATGATGAACGCCATGCCAGTAGGTATGCACAGCGGTCATGCTAAGGGTGGGGCCATGCATAACGCTGAGAAAAAGGCCATCGCGCCAATGTGCAAGGAAGACACGAGTCAGTGCAAGCAAATCAACGCCATGGCTAAGCGCCACATGTATATCGAGCGTGAAATTTCCATGATGCAAATGATGATGCAGCAGATGATGGAGCATGGTGCTGCTCGAGAAGAATCGGGAAGTCACGAGCACGAGTGACCGGAGGACCGACCATGCAACCCTCGAAAGGCAGTTTCTGGCTTTCCACCAACGGCCTGGCGGCGATCGGCTTGATCGCCGCTGTCCTTTACTTCCTGCTCGCTGAGCATCGCGCACATTTCCTGTACGCGTTACCGTTCCTGATCTTGTTGTTGTGCCCGGTTATGCACTTCTTCATGCACGGCAGTCACGGCAGTCACGGCAGTCACGGCAGTCACGGGGAGCACGGCGACCACGACGGTGATCACAATCCGCACCGGGAGGACCAGTCATGAGTACCGCTGGAGACTACGGTCTGTGGTCATTAGTGATCATCAACTCGGCCGTCTTCATTATCTTCGCTTTCAGTTTCACTAAGCCGAAGACACGTCGCGACTGGCGCAGCCTTGGGGCTTTTTCGGCCTTTGTGATCGCGTTGTTCACCGAGATGTACGGTTTTCCGCTAACGATCTACCTGTTTTCTGGCTGGTTGCAGAGCCGGTTTCCCGGCACGGATTTTCTAAGTCACGACTCCGGCCACCTCTGGAACACGATGATCGGCTGGGACATCAATCCGCACTTTGATCCGCTACACCTGGCGAGCAACCTCGTGATCGTCGGTGGCTTCCTGATGTTGGCTTCCGCGTGGCGTGTCTTGCATGCCGCCCAGCAACAGAACGTGCTGGCCACGACCGGTCTTTACGAGAAGATGCGTCACCCGCAGTACGCCGGATTTATGCTCATCATGTTTGGCTTCCTGTTGCAGTGGCCGACATTGCCGACGCTGATCATGTTCCCGATTCTGTGCTGGGTGTACGTACGCCTCGCAAGACGCGAAGAGCAAATGGCGATCGACGAGTTCGGTGATTCCTATCGCCACTACATGGCAAGCACACCAGCATTCGTGCCCGCCCTGAACCGTTCATCCATATCAGCGCAGGAGAAATGACATGGTCATCAAACGAATTACCGCCATTGTGCCGGTGCAGATGCTCAAACCCCTCGAACACCATCTCCGCGATTGCGGCGTTCCCGGCGTCACTGTCGAGCATGTTAAAGGCTACGGAGTGCACCCCAATTACTTTCGCCGCGACCTCATGCAGGCCAATGCGCGCGTAGTGCTGTATACCGGTTGCGATGATGTCGACGACATTGTCGCTGCCATCACGTCGTGTGCTGTCGAAGCGGGTACACAGGCCGGCATTCTGGCTGTTGAATCCATCGAACGACTTGTCCACCTTCCCAGCGGAACGGACGTGACAACACCACCGAGTTCCTGAATAAGGAGAACATCATGTTGCGCATCAAAACCGTCAGCCTCGCCCTTGGCCTGACTTTCGCCGTGTCTTTTGTGATCTGCATCTTGTGGGTGCTGTTGTTGCCAAAGCAGGTACACATGCACGAGTTCCTGCAGTTCGTGCTGCCAGGGTTTACCTGGATCAGCTTTGGCTCCGCGGCACTGGGTCTCATTGAGAGCTTCCTGTTTGGCGTCTACTTCGGCGTCATCTACGTACCGATTCACAACTGGTTGAATCGTCGTACCGCGGCCGATTAATTCCATGACAAAGAGGAGTAAGCCCATGAGACTACAGAGAAACCCCATACTGACTTTGCTCTTGTTGGCAGTTCTGACCGCTCCAGGTGTTGCACTCGCCAGCGAGGAAAATGATGCAGCGGAGCTCGAAGCGATCATCAACGCGATCGAGAGCGGCTGGGAAAATGCCGACGGCACACCGTTCTACACCAATTTTCTTGGCCAGGACGGTGCGCGCTTCATCGAGTCGGGCGGTCAGAACGAAGGCCTTCGTGATCTCGTCGAGCACCATGTCGAGCCGGAAGGGGATGTGCTAGACGGACTGGACCTTACGTTCAGCAATATCGAGACTCACGTTGAAGGTGATTTTGCGTGGGCGCTCGCCGACGTCTCGGTCAAGGCCACGGTGAAGAAAGACGGGCGGCAGATTCACAATCGGGGCCACGAGACCTTTCTGTTTCGCCGTACGACTGACGGCTGGAAAGTCCTTCACACACACAGCTCGACACGACCAGTTCGCTAACGGGCATGGAGCGCACGGTTCGCCAATACCTGCTGGAGCCGTTGCTCGCGCGCAATCCGATCACGGTGCAGGCGCTTGGCATCTGCTCGGCATTAGCCGTGACGGTTGGCTTACGGCCATCATTGCTGATGGCAGTGGCAGTGATCGCGGTTTCCGGCTTTGCCAATGCAGCAATATCGCTGATTCGCAACCGCATCCCGAACAGCATCCGCCTGATCGTGCAAATCGTGGTGATCGCCACCTTCGTGGTCGTTGTTGATGAACTACTCAAGGCTTATGCGCCGGACACCAGCAAGCGACTTTCGGTGTATGTATTTCTGATCGTCACCAATTGCATCATTCTGGCCCGCGTCGAGTCAGTTGCCATGAATAAGCCCGTGTGGCCCAGCTTTGTCGATGGCATCGGCAACGGCCTCGGCTATGGGCTGGTTCTGGCGATTGTTGGCACGATTCGCGAACTGCTGGGTGCGGGCAGTTTGCTGGATGAGCCAGTGTTCGTGACCGCGGCCAACGGCGGGTGGTACGAGCCCGTTGGCCTGTTTCGCATGGCACCGAGCGCGTTCTTCATTATTGGGCTTCTGATCTGGGCCGGGCATCGACTTGCGAAACCGGCCGACGATGCGCGAAAGGAACGATGATGAACGACTATCTCGCGCTTTTCCTGCAGGCGGCGTTCTCAGAGAACATCATGCTGGTGTTTTTTCTCGGCATCTGTACAGCGATCGCCACCTCCAAGTCCATGGAAGCGGCGCTCGGTGCCGGTGTCGCCATTTTCATTGTGCAAAGCGTGACGGTGCCGCTCAACAGCCTCTTGAATACTTACCTGTTTCAGCCCGGTGCGCTTGCGTGGGCCGGACTCCCCGAGATCGACATGAGCGCGCTTGGTCTGATTGCCTACATCGGCGTGATTGCCGCGACCGTGCAGATTCTCGAGATGGTGATCGACAAGCACTTCCCTAAGCTCTACAACGCCTTCGGCGTGTTCCTGCCGTTGATCACGGTCAATTGTGCGATTCTCGGCGGCAGCCTCTTCAGCATTCAGCGTAACTACCACCTCCTGGAGAGCGTCGTATTCGGCCTTGGCAGCGGAGCGGGGTGGGCGCTGGCGATCGTGCTGCTTGCTGGCATTCGCGACAAGCTGCGCTACGCAGACGTCCCCGAAGGGCTCGAAGGCACTGGGATTACGTTTATCGTGATGGGTCTGATGGCACTGAGTTTCATGGGGCTGTCAGGCATCTACGCCGCCTAGCTCCATGGGCAGCAAAGCACCACGGCCTCTGTACGTCGAGTGCTACGGCGATGGGGAGAAGACCATTGTCTTCATCCCGGGCCTCGGCGGCACGACACGCTACTGGTCGCACAGCATTGGGCCACTGGCAGAACGTCACCGTGTTGTGCTGGTGGATCTTCTGGGGTTTGGCGCCTCACCCAAACCCTGGACGCGTTACTCGGTAGAGAGACACGTGTCCGAATTGCACGCTATCCTGGATTCGCTTGGCACTATTACGCTGGTCGGCCATTCCTTGGGTGCATTGATTGCGGTTGCTTATGCGGCGCGCCACCGGAACCAGGTTGAGAATCTCGTACTGATCGGCATGCCGTATTTTGGTTCCGAAGAAGCGGCGTACCGATACATGCGCTCAGGCAAGGTAAAGTGGGGTTTCCTGTACACCAACGTGTTCCTCGTCATGATTACCTGCATTCTGACGCGCCGTGTATTCGGCTGGCTGCTACCTTACATTCGTCGCGACATTCCACGCGAAGTTGCCGAGGATCTGGTCAAGCACTCGTGGCGTTCGTCGACGTCGTCCTTGTGGGAAGTCGTGTATCGCTACGATGCCGCCGATGAGTTACGGCAACTCGGCGGACGGACACAGGTCTTGATGATCCATGGGCAGGACGACGACATCGCACCATTTGCCGCGATCAAACAGCTCGCCGGTGAACAGCCTCGTTGGACGCTCATCGCGCTTGAGGGTCTCGATCATCACCCCTTCCTGCGCACGCCCCTAACGTGCCTCAGTCAAATCGAATACCTGGTTTCAGGAGACCGGCCATGATTTACATTATCCGAGCTGCTTTTTGGTCTGCGATCCTCGTCGGTCTAAGTGCTTGCGCACCTGAGGAACCGGCGGAGACGTTGGTGGAGGGCAGGTGGTACACGCATGAGCAAGTCAGTCGCGGCAAACCTCTCTTTGCCCAGCATTGTGCGGTCTGCCACGGCGAGTGGGGGCAAGGGCTGGCCGAGGACTGGCGCAAGACCGATGCCAATGGCAATTACCCACCGCCACCGCTAAACGGTACAGCGCACACCTGGCATCACCCGACCGAGGTGCTGCTACGAACCATCGAAAACGGCGGGGTACCGCTGGGCGGCGTCATGCCGGCTTTCGAATCGGCACTAAACCAAGACGAGGCGCGTGAGGTTATTGCCTATTTCCAGAGCCTCTGGCCAAACGAGATCTACGCACGCTGGCTTGAGATTGAGAACCGGTAGTCCCGCTGGCCTGTAATTCGTCCACAGGTGCTGTACGGAGTACCCCCAATCGACTTGCGGGAATCCCTCGGTGCCTATCCCGCTGATTTCGTTCATTTTTGTGGTCGACCACCGTAGAATCAGGATGTGATCACAACAACGGTAGACGTGGGCAACTAGATGCAAAGACCCGATCGCAACAGGGCACGCAAGACCCGACCAGGTTTGCTCCTGAATGTCGCGGTTGTCGCGTGGCTGGGCATCATGATCATGCCGTGTACTGTGTTTGCGACCGGATCACCGATAGAGGACACCGAGACTTCTGTCGCCGTTCAGGTTGATTGCCACGGTGCCCACGAAGTTGCAGATATTTCGGAACCCGAGTGCTGCTGTGATCTGCTGGCGATCACTGGCGGTGAAGCGCCCAAGAGTCAACGAGTGGACGTGGTTGCTGCTGTCTTGGCGACTCCGCCGCCCATACCTACTGTGGCGCACTTCATTCCAAACGAGCGAATTCATCCACCACCTCAAGCGGATTCACACCGGCCTGTTTACTTAACAACGCAGCGATTTCGCGTTTAGGTCAACCGCTTCGTCACCGCCGCCCAGCGCGGCCCGGCGCAATGCGCCAATTCACCTTGTTGCGACGAAACGTAGGACACCAATGATGTTAAACAGCAATGTAATCTCTCTTGAGGCCACCACACCGTGTGGTTTGCACGTCTCCGAACTGGCAGAGCAAGCCGGTGTTACGGCGGCGACCATCCGCTATTATTCACGCGCCGGGCTCTTGCACGCCACACGCGACCCCCATAACGGCTACCGCTATTTCTCGCCCGCTGATGTCAAGCGAGTGCAGTTTATCCGGCAATCCCAGGATCTCGGTTTAAAGATCGCCGACATCAAGACAATTTTTGATTCGGTCGAGCAGGGCCATGCGCCATGCACTAAGGTCGAAATCCTCGTGCGCCAGCGTCTTGATGCGATTAGTCGGCAAATCGAAGAGCTGCGTGCGACCAAGAAGCGAATTGCGGCAGCCATTCACGAGTGGGAAGAAAACGGGAGTCTCTCAGCCGAAGAAGCCCGATTCTGCCCGTTGATCGAGAGACTGGGCTGCGGACACTGAGACGCAAGGCAACCGCCCGCAATTCCTCTCGACCACGGAGCCGATTATGATCCATCGTACGCTCGCCTGTTTTCTCGCCATCCTGCTGTTGCTTGCTGTAGCGCAGGAAGCGAAATCCCACGCCGTCATCAACGAGGCTACTGCGGCCGCTGGTTCGTTCTCCTTCATCGCGCTGCGAATCACACACGGCGATGAGCACCGATGACGAAAACTTTACCGTGCCGATTGTTGACGAGCTTACTTGCGATTTGGCTCGTGCTGGCAAGCCAAGGGGCGTCAGCGCATGCCCAGTTTAGAGACTCAAGTCCGCCGGCCGACACCACGGTGGATACGTCACCGCACGAGATTGTTCTCAATTTCACCCAGGCAGTAACGCCAGTTACTGTGGTACTGATTGGTCCGGACGGTAACGCGTTAGAAACAGGCAGCGAGGCTCTGGGCAACGGTGAGCGCGTCGTGCTCGCCCTTGCCGATACACTGCCGCCGGGCACCTATGTCGTCAGCTTCAGCGTTCTATCCGGCGATGCCCATCCCATCAGTGGTGGGTTTCGATTTGGCATAGCCGGACCGGACATCAAGGAGAATCCAGGCGCTGCTCCGGACGTCACTCAGCCTGCGGCGCCGTCGACCGGTGTTTCTGATGACATTGCCGAACCGCCCTTGGTGGATGCATTGTTGCTCGCACTACTTGAACAAATCATTCGCGCTGTATTCATCGCCTTGGTGCTGATTGCCATCGGGCTCGCTGTATTTCAGGCACTGATACCTCTACCGGAGTCCTTGGGCACGTGGCTATTCGGACTCGCGCGCCGCGTTGCCTGGCTTGGCATCATCGCGGCCGTTGGCTACTTCCTTGTCGCTACATTCAGCATTACCGGGCTCGATGCGTTTCGGCCACGCCACCTTTATATTGTGTTGCAAACCAGTATCGGCATGAGCCTGCTGCTGGCTATAGTCGGCTTCCTGTTTCTGACGATGTCGACACTCCAGCAAAGAATATTGATGGGCATTGGTGCCCCGCTGTTGGTCATCAGCCGCGTTGTTACGGGTCACCCAGTTAGCCAGGAACCCTCGTTGCTGCTGATTCCTGGCATGGCAGTGCACGTGGCTGCGGCGGGCTTCTGGTTTGCCTCGCTGTGGGTCCTGTTGCGACTGCTACGCAATGGGCCGCTCGTCGATGCGCCGGGAATTCTTGAGGGCTTCGCTAAAGCCGCACTGTGGAGCGTAGGCGCGCTGCTCGCGGCAGGCGCGTTGATGGCGGCTATTCATATTCAATCATTCGACGGATTATTTAATACGATTTACGGCAACACTCTGTTGTGGAAGCTCGGGGGTGTAGCCGGCCTGCTGGTGTTCGCCATGGTCAACAAGTACTGGCTAACGCCGAAATTGAGCGAGAATTACGCTCCAGGCAAACTCAGAACATCCATTCGCTTCGAGGCGTTGGTCATGCTGGTTGTTATCGCTATCTCGACGGTTCTTGCAGCAACGCCACCGGTTGCGAAGGACGATAGTGTGCGGACGGCAGGGCCAAGCTCCTTGATCACGGTCGCCAGTGAATCCGGCGGCTATACGTTGGCGGTCGATTTTTCTAGCCAGCGCTATGACGAGACACTCCCATTGTCGATGGAGCTTTTTGATTCGGCCGGCGACGCGATTACCGCGCTTGAAGTGAGCCTAACGGTGACGATCCCATCAAGACGCATCGAAGCCTTACCGTTAAGTATCTCGAGCATTGAGGGCAACCACGCGATCATCGAAGCGGATTTTCCCGACGCGGGCGATACATCGTTCGAAGCACTCATACTCGTTACTGATTTTGACCGCGAGCGATTTGTCTTCAATCGGCAGGGCCGCATTGAGCACTGACTTCGTACCGGCGTTGCGCTTTGGGGCACTGACGCGTTTTTACGATCCTGTGGTCCGCCTCACAACAAGGGAACGGCGCGTGAAGAAGGCCTTAGTCGAAGCAGCTGCTGTGCCTGCAGGCGCGACCGTCCTGGATCTGGGTTGCGGTACCGGCACGATGACCCGATGGATCAAACAGCAGCACCCGGACGCGCGCGTAATCGGTCTTGATGCCGACCCACGTATCCTTGCGATCGCGCGCGAGAAAGCACTGCGCGCTGGCGTGGAGATAGAGTTTCTTGAGGCAAACGCCACGGACATTCCGCTGCAAGAAAGTTCGATCCAGCGCGTCGTCTCGAGCCTGTTCTTTCACCACCTGCTGCCAGATTCAAAAGCGCAGGTCCTTGCCGAGGTCTTCCGGGTGCTCGAAGCCGACGGCGAACTGCACATCTCCGATTGGGGTAAGCCCTCGAATGGCCTGATGCGGACCATGTTTTTCTTCGTGCAATTGTTCGATGGTCTCGGGTGCACGAGGGATAATGTTGCAGGCCGTCTACCGGGCTTTGTGGAAGCCGCCGGTGCACGACAAGTACATAACTATGATCACTACGACACCGTGCTTGGAACACTGCACCTGTTACGAGCAATCAAGTAGTACTCGCGTGGTACCCGCTATTCGCATTGGCGGTAGCACTGAACAGCGTCGAGGAACCTCCAATTGTCCTAATCGCAGGGTCCTGAAATGATGAACTCACAGTAAGAACAGTGAGACATAGGAAGAGACCATGAATATTTCAGCCGAAGCCATCACAGACAATCGCAACGTTAAGTCCATCCTCGCGTGGCCTCACCACGGAAGACCTTTTCCGGTAACAGAAGAACAGGTGCGTGAGAAAGTCGCCGCAACTCTCGAGGCCGAATTCGAGCTTTCCCCAGGGCACCTGGCGGACGACGCGCCAATCAAAAATGAACTTAGTGCAAACGTCTACGACCTCATCGGGCCCATCATGACGATCGAGAATTTCTTTCGCACGCGGTTACAGGACGAACTCGCGAGCGACGCCCTGAGCGTAAGTTTGATCGTTGACAAGCTAATAGACCGACAAAACGGTACAGCAGAGTTTGGGGCGGGCAACGACTGTGCCTGCGCTGCCTGAACCAGACCGGAGGGTCGGTTGGTGGCTAGCAACAATCCGAACGTTGGGACAACTAGTTGCCGATCAGACCCTCCACCTCAGTGGTTGCGGTGTGCACGCTGGTTACGCCGTCAGCAACGTCGGTCCAGGCAAACACAACCTCGTTGCCACTCACTACCATTTGTGGAAAACCACTCATTCGACCGGCGTCGGTATTGGCCACTGTAAGCGCTGGCCCGAGCGCACCCTGTTGCGTTGCCCGGCGCACACGAATATCACCGGCCCCGTTCGAAGCGCTCTCTAACCAACTGACCAGCGCTGATCCGTCGGCAAGCAAGGCAACGTCCACACGGCCAACAGGCCGGTCAACCGCAATATCCAGGGGAGCACCGAACGACGCGCCGCTGTCGCTGGAACGAGCCAGGCGAACTTTCGAATCTCCGTTGGCCGCCGTGAACCACGCGACCGCCACGTTATCCATTGCCGCATCGACGGCTGGGCCATTGACTGGACAACCCGCGATTGTCCAACCGTCATCCGCAACAGCTACGCCCGGCAGCCACTCGCCATCCAGAAGACGCGTCACGTAGATGTCTCGCACTTCCTCCTCGGTACGATTTCGATAGACGGCGATGGGTCCCGACGCGCCGGTGGCAACGTCTGTCTGGCAACAATCACACACCAGGCCATCAACCTCCGTCTTCCAATGTCGCGCCAATTCGCCATCCAGCGCAACTGCTCGAAGCGTCATCCCACCATGACCGTGACCGTCGTCACTCGGTTGCATGTTGCGACCGTCCAGCCACAGTGCACCGATCCTGTCTTGCCACGGGAAGAGGCTGACGAAACCGTGCTCTGTTGGCGTGTCATCCTGGTGGGGAATCACGGCTTCAGTCCAGGTAGACCCTGCATCCTCGGAAATCGATATAGCCACATCGTATGCAAATGTGCCGCCGGGCCGTTTGACCAACCAGTGGGCAGCCCACAATGACTTACTGATTGGCTCGACGGATGGGAAATCAGCCCAGTTCACGAACCAGTTGTCGCCGGATGCGACGGTTCTGGGATCTTCCCACTGGTTGCCATGCAATTGAGACCAGCGCAGGTCGGTGCCACGATCTGATGGCTCCAGCCAACTCATCACGACAATACCATCGGTTGTTGATGCCAGGTGTGGCTCGGCGCTACCGGCGCCTGCGACGTCAGGGAGCGTCATGAACTGCGGTCCCTCGCTGGCGTCGTCGCCCGTGCAACTGGCCACAAATACGACGAGCAGCGGAACCAATACCGACAAAAGCTGCGATTGTTTGGATAATTGGACTGATCGATTCGCCAAGACTCTACTCCTGAGTTTTTGCGTGGCTGCGCACCACCGGTGCCGGTACGTGACGTTAGCAGCTGTACCCAGCATACAGGTCAATCCCAAAGGTGCGATTCTCAAGCAGTGCCGCGGAAGAAAGGGGTGGTACTCATTGGGCGCGCTGTAATTCACTCCGAGTACAGTTCATCCACGATGGGGCAGTCGGGTACCATGCCACCGTCGCACTTTGAAGCCATTGTCTTCAGTGTCTTTTGGATTTTTCGAAGGTCCTGAATTTTCTGCGTAACATCAGCTAAATGCGAGGTGGTCCTGTCGCGGACTTCGGCACAGGTGTACTGGCCTCCGTCCACGAGTTCCAGCAGGTCCCGAATTTCGCGAAGCGTGAATCCAAGCTCCCGTGACCGTCGAATGAAGGACAAGCGCTTTAGGTCTGACTGACCGTACACGCGGTGACCGCCGGCGCTTCGTAAAGGTTGCGGCATCAGGCCGATTTTCTCGTAGTAGCGAATGGTTTCGCTATTCACCCCCGTTCTTGCTGCTAGTGAACCCCGTGACAGCTGCGCTGATGGAGAAATCATTGAGCCTCCTTGAACCTGTAGTAACTACAGGCTGTATGGTAAGACACCTTGGGCATATTTCAACGAGAGGACTGGCGTGCTGAGCGGCAAGAACGCACCAAATCCGGAGCGGAGCAGCGGTATCGTCGTCGCCGGCAGCGCCATTGGTGCAGTACTCGCTTCTTCATGTTGCATCCTTCCGCTGGTGTTAATAACGCTCGGCGTCGGTGGCACCCGGATCGGCACATTGACGAGTCTGAAGGACTATCAACCCATATTCGTAGTGTTCACTGTCGCATTCCTTGGTGTCGCGTTTTGGCGTGTCTATCGAAGCCCGGGTACAACCTGTGATGACGCGACCTGCGCACCACGTGGATCAAGGCGGGTTGTGAAGACTGTTCTCTGGGCATCCGCCGGACTGGGGCTCGCCGCGCTCACAACCGACCTTTGGGCACCCTATTTCTACTGAGGAGAGGACCATGAATCGCCTTTCAATAACAGTACTTGCCTTGTTTCTGTGCACCGGCATATCGCTTGCATCAGGGCCGGATGCAACTGTCATCTTCGACGTTGAAAACATGACCTGCGCGACGTGTCCCATTACCGTACGAAAAGCTATGCAGCGGGTGGACGGCGTCAAAGACGTCAAAGTCAGCTATGACGACAAAACCGCATCGGTTACGTTTGACCCCACGGCAACCACGGCGACCGAAATCGGGCAGGTATCGACAGACGTCGGCTTTCCCGCTGTCGTCAGAGAGACAGAATGATCGAAGCGTACTCCACACTCACATGTCCCGAGTGCGGGCACCGGTCAAAAGACCGGATGCCAACCGATGCCTGCCAGTTTTACTACGAGTGCCAGGGATGTGGCGCACTGCTAAAACCGCTCTCCGGCGATTGCTGCGTGTATTGCTCTTACGGTGACGTGAAGTGCCCGCCCATTCAGGAAGGCGATTCTTGCTGCAGCTAGGCTAACTCTATGGCGTCAACGGATCTCAAACTTGATGAGCCTGGCACGTTGCCGAAACCAGGCCCGATTGGTCGAATCGCCCGAATCGCGTTTGGCCTGCTGTGCGTCTGGTACGTGGCGAGCCTCTTCGCTCTCTGGGGCAACCTCATTGCTGACGATGGCCACATTCGGTCCGTAGTCTGGAATGGCATTATCCCTGGTCTCTTCCTGATCAGCTACATCGTCAATATCGGCTTTTCGCGTGCCTGGGGAAAGCGTCCAGCAATCGTCAGCGTTGCCGCAATCGTCGCGACAGCCGGTATCGGGTTTGTTGTTCACGGTCGAATCGAAACCGAGATTCTCGCTCATATCATATGGGTCTGGGAAGTGTATGCCTTTGGGCACTTGGGCCTGGCATTTCTCGTGTCCGGAATCATAGGGACTCCCGGTTGCGAGATGAGGGCGTTTCATGACCTGTATTCTCGGGTTTCGGGAGTACCGACGAAGGAGCACTACTGTCCAGTCGGGCCACTTCACCCGATTGACCAGTGGGAAGCCCGCCGCAAAGAACCTTAGTTTTCCGGCATTAGAAGTCCCTAATGTACGTGTTGCCACGCATTCGCCGAGAGGAGTCCCGAATTGAGGCGCCGGCTCCCAACTGAAATCATTTGTCCTATCCCGAAACCCCTGTCTTTCCAGGACATTTATCATGAAATCACAAAGCACGAAGTTCATGGCCGCAGCGGCTATGGCGACCTTTTTTTATGGGTGCAGCAGTGACTCGAACGAGGCACCGCCCCCCGAAGAACCGACCACCGGCAGCATCACGATCTCGTTGACGGACGACCCTTGGGAGGACGCGATGGAGATGGTCCTGCACGTTACCGGTATCGAAATGGGTCATGCTGACGGTAGCATCGTCATGGTCGAAATGGATGGTGGCGGCATGAGTATCGACATGATGCAGCTTCAAAACGGCGAATCGCGCATGCTGGCGGACAGCGTCGAAATGCCGATGGGTCAGTACGACTGGATGCGCCTGATGATCGATCCCGCGCAATCCCATATTGACCTTGCCAGTACTGGTGGTCGGCACGGCATGCAGATGGGCAGCGACGCAGTCGATGGGCTGGAGGTTCAGCATGCATTTGAAATTGGCCAGTCCCAACACAGTGAATTCATGCTCGATTTCGACATTCGGCGCGGTGTACAGCACCACGATACCGGCATGATGGGCGGCGATTACCGCTTACATTCGGCGATGCGAATGGTCGACATGAGCGAATCGGGTGGCCTCATGGGTGCGGTAGATCCATCAATGATCGACGTCAACCATCCGGATTGTGATGACGCACCAGGCGGTAACTGGGCCTACCTGTACCACGGTGACGCAATGGAACCCGATGACATTGCAGACGTAGATACGGACGGAATCCAGGGTCCGATCGGCGCCGATAGAATCGACATGGACACTATGACCGGTGAACATCGATATCACTTTGGCTACTTGGATCCTGGTCAGTACCGCATTGCCATTACGTGCTCGGGCGAGTGGGACGAAGTAGGTGATGACGATCATCCCAATGATCCCGACGGCCAATTCGCATTTCACATGTTCTCAGGCCCGATGGAAGTGATGGCCGGACAAATGCATGAGAACGACCTTGCCCCGTAGTATTTTGCGAGCGCGGTGCCGACCAATCCCGTCGGGCCCGGTAAAATCGGGATGTGTGAACTGCTTTTGTACTTGGGTTGCTAACTCTTGTACGCTGTGAGCATGAAATACTGGGTTCCACAGCTGTTGATGATTGCCTTGCTCGTAACGGGCATGGAAGGTGCTGCCGAACCTGTGGAGGACAACGCGTTTCATCAAACCCATCATTCTCATGCCGATGATGGGAGCCAGTGGTACCCGGACACCGATGGCAACGAACATGACAGCGATGCTTGCGAGCATTTTTGTCATCTTCACGCGATCGGCCTGGTTGGGCATATCTCTCTCCCCGAGCTCAATCCGCCACACGCGTTTGTTCCGAGTCGTCCAACCGGGCACCACCGGCGCGCTACTGCACCGCCTACACCCCCACCAAACGCCTGAATTCTGACCAACGATCTATGACTGACCGAACCATCGGTCGGTGCTGCATTAGTCTGTTCAGGATTTAGATAATGACCAATAAGACCTGTTGGGTCGCCGCAGTCGCGGCGATCCTGGCGGTCATATCAGCGTCTGTTGAGGTGTACGCCGCCGATTCAGCGCAGGATACGGCCGACGAATCCACGCAAGAAAACCTGGCGAATTTCGTGCGCCAGGTTGTCGACACACACCCGAGTGTGAGTGCTGCACGCGCTGCACTCGATGCAAGTTCTGCCTACGAGGCAGCCGCCAGTCGTCCGTTGTACAACCCGGAACTCGAATTCGAGGCCGAAGATACGGACGTTGAAACCCGTACCGTTGGCATCAGCCAAACCCTTGATTGGGGAGGTAAGCGCCGAGCGCGCCTCACAGTCGCCGAAGCTGAACGCCGTTCTGTTGAGGCTGATTTCACAGCAGTACGTTGGCAGGTGTCCGTCGGTTTGCTCACGGCATTGGCTGACTACCAGACCGAAACTGAACGACGCCAACTGGCGGAAGCGCGCGCCACGGCCATGCAGGAGTTCGCCGACCTGTCGCGGCAACGCTTTGACAGTGGCGACATTAGCCAAGTCGAGTTTGACTTGGCAGTACTCGCCAACTCTCAGGCCCGTATGCAGCTCGCAACAGCCACCGCCGGTGTTGCCGAGTCCAAACAAGCCGTTGTCAATTTTGTGGGTCGGATGCCCGTGAATCGCTGGCCGAGCCTGGACGTCGAACTACCACCTGTTGCAGCAACCGGGGCAGGACCTGAAGAACTGGTCATGGCGCTGCCGCAGGTGCGCGCCGCGCAGTTCGATACTGAGGCGGCATCGGGGAAGGTCAACCTTCGAGAACGCGAACGTCGTATGGATCCGACGCTCAGGTTACGCGGTGGCAAAGAGGGTGATGATGACCTGGTGGCACTAAACGTCACAATACCGTTGCCGGTACGCAATAGTTATCGGTATGAAGTGACCGCCGCCGATGCAGAGTTTCGTCAAGCGAAGGAGGTCCTCTCTGACGTGTCGCGACGGGCGTATTCGCGTTTTCTCGGTGCCAACGAACGTTACCAAATTGCACAGGCCGCTTGGCAGGACTGGCAAGACTTTGGCGACGTCAGCTTACAAAGCCAGGATGAAACCCTGAGGCGCCTGTGGGAAGCAGGTGAGATCAGCACCACGGACTATTTAGTGCAATTCAAACAAACATTGGACACCGGTGAAAGTGCGCTTGAGCTACGCAGCGCGCTGTGGCGCGCATGGTTCGAGTGGATGACCGCATCCGGACACATCAAGGACTGGCTGGGAGAGCGCAAATGAATCGCTTTGCCTCCCTGATCACGACAAGGAAATTCGACATGAAGTATTCGACAATTTTATCGGCCCTGCTACTGCTTTTTGTTAGCACAGCAACGCTGGGGCAAGAAGATGAGCATGGCCACGCCGAGGAGGAAGAAACCGGTGCCGTTGAATTGAGCCTCGATGAACGTAACGCGGCGGGTATAAGCACGGCACGTGTTGGCTTTCGCGGTCTTTCAGAGCAAGTCACGATGCCCGCGGAGATCGTTGTCAACGCCTATGAATCGGCGAGCGTGACAACGCGGATTACAGCGCAGGTGCTCGAGCGCTTCGTCAAGTTGGGCGATCAGATTGCCACCGACCAGCCACTGGTTCGGTTGTCGAGTGTCGAGATGGCGGATGCGCAAGGCGCTCTGATCATTGCAGACCAGGAGTGGCAGCGGGTGCGTGAACTTGGAAAAGCCGCAGTATCGGGCCGTCGCTATGTGGAGGCCGAGATTGCGCGCAGCCAGGCTTTGGCCAAGGTACTGGCTTACGGTATGACGGCGGCTCAGGCCGACGATCTTCTTAAACCCGGTGCCGCGGCATTGGCCACCGGTGAGTTCATTCTAATGGCGCCCCAACAGGGCATCGTGCTCAGCGACGCGTTTATCACAGGCGAGCTGATTGAGCCGGGGCGAGTGCTGTTCGATATCAGCGACGAGTCCACTTTGTGGGTTGAGGCCAGCACAGTACCAAGCGACCTGACGCATTTTGAGGTTGGGGCGCCGGCACGCATTGCGCACGGCGACGGTCACTGGATCAGCGGTCGCGTCATTCAGCTGCACCATCAACTGGATGAGACCACGCGCCGCCAGGGAGTGCGCATCGAGGTCGACAACACGGACGATCACCTGCACCCGGGTCAATTTGTTGAAGCCCAGATCAGTACGGGTGAAGGCCCGTCGGTACTTGCCGTGCCGAGCGAAGCAATAACACTCATCGACGGTACACCGACAGTATTCCTGCTGGAGGACGATCGCGAACTGCATCCACAAGCGGTCGAAACCGGCATCGCGGCGGGTGGCTGGACAGAGATCGTTGACGGTCTGAGCGACGGCGATGAAATTGCGGTCAGTGGCGTATTTCACATCAAGTCGCTGCTGTTGAAATCATCGCTTGGCGAAGGCCACGCACACTAGGAGGCAATCATGTTGAATTCATTAGTTGAAGCCTCCTTGAGGTACAAATTTCTGGTGCTCATTGCCTTTGGCGTGATTGCGTTTCTGGGTTGGCGCGCCATTTTCTCGGTGCCGATCGATGCCTTTCCTGATGTCACGCCGGCCCAGGTGAATATATACACCGAATCGCCAGGCCTCGCGGCTGAGGATGTCGAGCAGTTACTCACCTTTCCCATTGAATCCGGCATGGCCGGGTTGCCCAAGGTGCAGGAGATCCGCTCGGTGAGTTTGTTCGGGCTGTCCTACGTGGCTGTCTATTTCGATGACGATATGGACATCTATTTCGCCCGGCGCCTGGTCATGGAGCGCCTGCAGGAAGTGGGTGATCGCATCCCCGAGGGCTACGGCACGCCAGAGATGGGGCCGAATACGTCGGGTCTTGGGCAGGTGTTCTGGTACACGCTGGAACGCGCCGATGAGGAGCTGAATGCAGCGATCACAGATATGGATCTGCGTACGCTGCAAGACTGGACGGTGCGCTTGATGCTTCGAACAGCATCGGGTGTCGATGATGTGATGTCCTGGGGTGGCCAAGAGCGCCAATACCAGGTGGTGATCGACCCACTTAACCTCATCAAGTACAAGTTGACATTCAAGGAGGTGATGGAGGTCATCGAGGCAAACAATCGCCAGGTCGGTGGCCAGTACATCAACCAGGGCGCGGAACAGTACCTGGTGCGGGGTCTTGGCCTAGTGGAAAACGAGGCCGAGATCGGCACCATGGTGGTGAAGGTCGAGGACGGCGTGCCGGTGTACTTGCGAGATGTTGCCACAATTGAGCAGGGGCCAGCGCTACGTTTTGGCGCGGTTACGCGTGATGGCAAAGAAGTGGTGCTGGGAATGGCGCTCTCGCGGATTGGTGAGAACGCCGCCAACGTGGTTAACGCCGTCAAAGACAAGGTCGATATCGTCAATGAGGCGTTGCCGGAAGGCGTGGTACTTCGCCCTGTGTATGAGCGTACCGATCTTGTTGATGAAGCCGTGAGCACGGCCGTTATGGCACTGATCGAGGGCTCTATTCTCGTGGCCATCGTCTTGTTCTTATTCCTTGGCGAGCTGCGCTCCGCCCTGGTCGTGATCACTGCATTGCCACTCGCCATGCTGATCGCTTTTATCTTTATGGAGCAGGCCGGCATATCAGCCAACCTGATGTCGTTGGCCGGTCTGGCGGTCGGTATCGGCATGATGGTCGATGGCGCTGTTGTGATGGTCGAGAACGCGTTCCGCATCATGTCTGAGCGGCGCGAATCCGGAGAGGCCGTGGATCGCAGCAGTGCCGTCCTGGCCGCGGCACGCGAGGTCGCCAACCCCATCGCATTTGCGATCATGATTATTGTGGTCGTGTTCATCCCGCTGTTCGCACTCGAGGGACTGGAGGGCAAGCTTTTCAAGCCCATGGCCTTCACGATCAGTTATGCCATGGCGGGTTCCCTGGTGCTGACCTTGACTGTCATACCGGTGTTTGCGGCGCTTATTCTCAAGCCCAAGGAAGAGCGCGACACCTTGCTCGTGCGGGTCATCAAGGCGCGCTATCTGCCGCTGTTGGAATGGTCACTGGGCAACAAGAAGAAAGTCGTTAGCGCTGCACTCGGCTTGTTAGTTGCAAGCCTGCTGGTGTTCCCGTTTCTGGGCAAGGAGTTCATGCCGACGCTGCAGGAGGGATCCATCATGTGGCGGGTCACCTCGATTCCTTCGGCGTCGCTCGAGCAGTCCATCAAGATCTCGAAGGACATAGAGAATGCGTTGACTCAATACCCAGAGGTGAAGACGACGGTGGCTATGATCGGCCGCGCTGAGAAAGGTGAGACGGCCGATGTGAACTACATGGAGATCTACACGGAACTCAACCCGGAGGATGAGTGGCCGGAGAAGATCAGCGTGCCAGAGCTGGCCGATCGCATGCGCGAGGATCTCGAAACAGTGGTTCCGACCGCCGTGGTCGCGTTTACGCAGCCGATTCAGATGCGCGTAGAGGAGCTAATATCGGGTGTGCGAGCGACTCTTGCGACCAAGATCTATGGCGAGGACCTTGAGGAGTTGGATCGTCTCAGCGCCGAGATCAAGGACGCCGTCGCTCAGGTTGAAGGTGTGGCCGACTTGTCATTGGAGGCCAATGTTGGCAAACCGCAGATTCGCATCCAAGTGGATCGAAATCAGTTGGCGCGCTATGGCTTGAACGCCGATGATGTTCTGTCGGTGGTTCGTACCGGGATCGGCAACGAGCCGGTCTCCACGCTCATCGACGGTGTGCGCCGGTTCGATATCACGGCACGCATTGCAGATGACTCGAAAGCGTCAATGCAAGCGATCGCCAACATTCCAATTCGAACCGGATCCGGCGCCGTGGTCCCTCTTCAAGCTGTTGCTGACGTCAAAGTAGCCGAGGGTTACTCGTTCATCCGACGTGAGCAACTGCAACGCTATGCCGTCATCCAAATGGACGTTCGTGGTCGCGATGTTGACAGCTTCGTGAGGGATGCGAACGCCATGATCAAAGCCAACGTCGAGATGCCGCCGGGTTACTGGATCGAGTGGGGCGGGGCGTTTGAGAATCAACAACGTGCACTGAAGCGTCTGTCAGTGATTGTGCCACTCACAATCTTCTTTATCTTCGTGCTGCTATATACCGCGTTCAATTCGACAAAGTACGCGACGATGATTATCGCCAACGTACCATTCGCGACCATCGGCGGCATCTTCGCGCTGTTTGTTAGCGGGCAGTACGTCTCTGTCCCGTCCGCAATCGGTTTCATCGCGGTTTTCGGGGTGGCGATGCTTAACGGCATCGTGCTGGTGAGCTTTATCAACGAGCTTCGGGAAAAAGGCTTGTCCGTATCGGAGGCGGTGCGCAAGGGTGCCGAAATGAGACTGAGACCCGTGTTGATGACAGCGAGCGTCGCGATTCTCGGTTTGGTACCTATGTTGCTGTCGTCGGGCGTCGGTGCTGAGACACAGCGACCGCTCGCGTCGGTGGTGGTCGGTGGGCTGATTACCTCGACGTTGCTGACGCTGATTTTGTTACCGGTGATCTACGAGTGGGTGGAATCCCACATGGAGAAGTGAACATGAGCATGCAAGAGGTTAAGGCGTTTGTACACCGCAATCGGATCGCGGACGTGGTAGACGCGCTATCCACAGCCGGATTCAGGCATATCAGCATCATCGACGTGCAGGGCTTGCTGCGTGCGCTCGATAGCAAGGAACAGCAGTACTCCATTGAAATAGGCCGAAAAGTCGTCACCGAGGTAAAGCTCGAGGTGGTTTGCGAGAATAAGTCGAGGACTACCGAGGCGATATCGCTGATTCGGGAACATGCCAAGACGGGCC